>JADEYI010000350.1_pt1 | contig 70290 bp, 64 predicted proteins | sample 8542331 | NCBI WGS metagenome assembly JADEYI01 (sample SAMN16510988, study PRJNA670497) | mine drainage metagenome | isolation source: biofilm near Copperflume 1 | place: Germany: Marsberg coppermine Kilianstollen | collected 2018-02 | reverse complement strand
GGGATATACCGTCGCATAGGCTCCCATCTCGGCCCCACCCTGTACTCCCGAATGTCCACGAATGGGCATCAGGCCGCAGCCCTCACGCCCCAAGTAGCCCCTGGCCAGCCCCAGGTTGATAATGCTCTGCACGGTGTCCTCGGCTGCGGCGTGTTGCGTGACCCCCATGCTCCACACCAGCACGGCTTGGTCAGCCTCCTGGAGCATCCGGGCGAACTCGAGCATTTCGGCTTTGCTCAACCCAGACGCGGTTTCTAGATCTTGCCAGTTCGCCTCCTGAACGGAGGCTTTTACCGCCTCGAAATGCTGGGTGTGCTGGTCAACAAACTGCTGATTGATTCCGCCAAGCTCGAGCAGATGCTTGAGTGTCCCGGTAATAAAGGCGCTATCTCCCCCCGGCTCGACCAGAAAAAACCGGTCGGTAATCTTGGTGCCAAAAATCGCACTCTCAGGGTCGGAGGGAACCCAGTATTTGTCCATCGCGGGCTCTTTGTAGGGGTTGATGCAGACAATCTTGGTTCCGGCTTTGCGGGCATAGTACAGGTATTTCATCAACACCGGCTGGTTGACTGCCGGGTTGGAGCCAAAAAACACGATCAGGTCGGTGCCGATCAGGTCGCTGTAGCTGCACGTGGTGGCGGCTACCCCGAGGCTTTCCTTGAGAGCCACGGTGCTGGGGCTGTGGCAGATGCGGGCGGCGTTGTCAATGTTGTTGGTTCCCAGGGCTCGCACCGCCTTCTGGGCCGCGTAGTAGGTCTCGTTGGGGGTGCCCCGGCTGGTCAGGTAGAAGCCCAGGCCTTCGGGCCTCGAGCGGCAGATGTGCAGGCTGATACGATCCAGGGCCTCGTCCCAACTGATGCGGCGAAAGCCCGGCTGGCCCTGCTTGCGGCGCATGGGGTAGGGCAGGCGGCCCAAGGCCCGCAACTCGGCAGAGCTTCTGGACTTCAGACTTTCGAGGTCTGAGAGAAGGCTAATATCCAGCGGCCCCATGGTGTTCAGGCGCAGCAGCCGCAGCCGCACGTTGCACAGGTGAATCCCCTGAATCGTCCAGTCGTGCATCCCGCTGGTGCCCAAAGCACAGCCGTCGCACACTCCATCATTCAAGATGCGCCAAGCGTAAGCCGCGTTGTCAGCGTTTTCGGCAGCCGCGCGAAAGACCTCGAGGAAATTATTGGGCTTTTGCAAACCGATGCCAAAAGGCCGCTGGCTGGCCCACAGCTCTGGTTTCCACCCCTTAGGAACGGGTTTCAACACCTCAGACCTCCGAATAAGCTTTACCATACCCCAACTTGGGAAGTTGAAGTAAGGCTGGGCCTTCAAAATAAAACACCTCGAGCTGGTTCAGGCTCGAGGTGGGGTTTGAATAGCACCTTCGCTAATAAGCAAGGTTATGAAACTCCAAACCCATGAAGGTAACATGAAACCTCAGCTTTCCAGCTTCAGGGCACTACAGTGAGGCCATGACCAACCTGAATCTGCTGAACAATCCGCTCGCCGAGCGCTACGAGGCCCGGCTGGCAGACAAGGTGGTGGCTTTCGCGGAATACCGCCGGGTGACTGGGGCCATCATGTTCACCCACACCCAGGTGGATCAAAACCTGGAGGGCCAGGGTGTCGCCAGCCAGCTCATCCGGTTTGCCCTGGACGAGGTACGCTCGCAAAACCTGCTGGTCATCCCCATGTGCCCCTTCGTGGTGGCCTTTATCCAGCGTCACCCGGCTGAATACCTCAGCTTGGTAAACCCCCAGCATCGGGGGATTTTCGGGTTATGAGTAGAGCTGGCTATCAGACTTGGCCCGATCGCGGTTTTCGTAAAGTTTGGCCCAATGGCAGATCCGGGAGCTGTGCTCAGGGTGGCGATAAGACCGGCCACCTCATCCGCTCAGTGGAGTCCTGGCCCTGAAGACCGCGATAGTCTAGTCTCAAATGATCAGCGCGCGCTGGCTGGTGCTGTCTGGGCTGCTGTTGGTTGGCTTGTTGCTGGGGTCGTTGATACTGCGAATGCAAGCCGGGGACGAAGCTAGCCGCCGTATCAAACCGCCTGGGGTTCGCGCGCGAGGATGCGTGCGGGTAGGCCCACGGCGGTTGCTCCTGGGGGCACGTTTTGCAGCACCACACTCCCTGCCCCCACCTTGGCCCCGTCGCCCACGGTAATGGGGCCTAGAATCTTGGCTCCGGCTCCCAGCACCACATTGCTGCCGATGGTGGGATGGCGCTTGCCCCGACCAAAGCCGGTTCCACCCAGTGTGACCCCGTGAAACATTAGCACGTCATCGCCAATTTCGGCGGTCTCGCCGACCACGATGCCCATGCCGTGGTCAATCACCACCCGCCGCCCGATTTTGGCTCCGGGGTGAATCTCGATGCCGGTCAGCATCCGCGTCCAGTGGGCTAGGAGCCGGGCCGGAAGCCACAACCCCAAGTTCCACAGGGCATGGCTGAGCCGGTGCATCCACAAGGCATGCAAGCCAGGGCTTACCAGGGCAACCTCGAGGCTACTGCGGGCCGCCGGGTCTTTGTCCAGCACGGCCTGGATATCCTCTTTGAGGCGGTCTAGCCAATTCATACTGGCTGCGTCACCAGCGCCTGGGCTTCTTCGCGGTACTTCTCGAACAGGGCCGTCGAGATGTAACGCTCACCGTAGGAGGGGATGATCACCACGATGGTTTTGCCTTTCATCTGGGGCTCCTGGGCCACTTTGAGGGCGGCGACCACCGCCGCGCCGGAGCTGATGCCCACCAACAAACCCTCTTCGCGGGGTAAGCGCTGAGCCATGGCCAGGGCTTCATCGCTGTTGACCTGGACGGTCTCGCTCAGTAGCTTGGTGTCCAACACTTCAGGGATAAAGCCCGCCCCAATGCCCTGAATCTTGTGTGGCCCCGGCGTTCCGCCACTAATTACCGGGCTTTCGCTGGGTTCTACCGCCACCAGCTTGATGCTAGGGTTTTTCTCGCGCAGGAAGCGTCCCGCACCGGTAATAGTGCCGCCGGTGCCCACGCCCGCTACCAGCGCGTCCACCTTGCCGCCGGTGTCGCGCCAGATTTCCGGGCCGGTGGTCTCGTAGTGAACCTTGGGGTTGGCGGGGTTGGAAAACTGCCCCAGGATGAAGCCGTTGGGGGTTTTGGCGAGGATTTCGTTGGCCTTGGCGATGGCTCCGCCCATGCCCTTTTCTTTGGGGGTGAGCACCACCTCGGCCCCGAAAGCCCGCAGCACCACCCGGCGCTCCATGCTCATGGTCTCGGGCATGGTCAGGATGACCCGGTAGCCCTTGGTGGCCCCCACGAAGGCCAGTCCGATGCCGGTATTGCCGCTGGTCGGTTCGATGAGCACGGTTTTGCCGGGGGTAATCTGCCCGGCTTTTTCGGCTTCGGTAATCATCGAGAGGGCGATGCGATCCTTTACCGAGATGGCCGGGTTATAGCCCTCGAGCTTCGCCAACACAGTTGTATCTAAGCCCGCCGTCACTTTATTGAGCCGGACGAGGCGGGTGTTGCCGATCAGGGCCATCACATCGGGGGCGACGTTCATAAAAACCTCCGGTAGAGCAGTAGCTATGCTCTAGCGCTTCTGGCTCGAGCAGACATTGCCGAAACATCTGCTCAAGCGCACACGGTAGTATTCTTCCGTTTACGACTGGCAAAAGGTGAGCTTGGTTCTGATTGCCAAGGTCGCTCATTCATAGAGGTAAAAAAATGTCATTCTGAGCGGAGCGGTAGCGTAGTGAAGAATCTGACGCGCTACCGTCCACTGAATTCCTACCATGACAGCGCATCAGATTCTTCGGCAAAGGCGGCCTCAGAATGACACTTCTTTTTGAGTAAATGGACGACCTCGGAATTCACCTTACCTGCCCTTTCCTACGTCGCAGGGGAGGAGATTATTTCACACTAGCGCTTCGGGTTTAGATTGGCTTCGCGGATGGACTCGAGCTGCTCCGCGTTCAAACCCTGCTGCCCCAAAATCCCTAGGATGAAATCGGTCTTTTCCTCGACATAGCCCCCGATGTCGTAGGTGTGCTTTTGGGCGAGATCCTTTTTGAGTTCGCCGTAGGCTCGAGCGGCTTCTGGGTGAGCACGGAGATAGTCGCGCAGGGTGAGGTGATTCTGCAAGGCGGTGCTGCCTTGGAGGCAGACGTACAGGTTATGGCGGGGCAAGTCCGGGGGGTTGAAAAAGGCTTCGCGGCCCTCGAGGCCCAGATTTCCCCGGTGCTCGTAACCTAAAGTCGCCAAGCGCTCGACTGCCAAGAGAATTTCAGCCTGCGAGGGAATGATGATGTCCATGTCAATCACCGGTTTCGCAGCTAACCCCGGTACTGAGGTACTGCCAACGTGTTCTATGGATAGGGCGAAATCTGTGACCACCGGCCAGATTTTGGCCTTCAACCCCTCGAAAACCTGCGGCCAGTCCGGGTCATAGTTCACTACCTCGACTTTCTGCCTTACGCCTCCGCCTCCTCGTCCCAGAGCTTGCGCATCTCCGGGCTGATTTCTAGCAGCTCACCGAGCTTGCCCTGAGCTTCCACCCGCCCGTCTTTGAGCACCACGATATGGGTAGCTCTTTGCAGCGCCACCCGGCGATGGTTTACCACCAAACAGGTCGCCTCACGGTCTTGGAAAAGCCCGTCCCAGAGCTGCCGCTCGGTGGCGACATCCAGTGCTGAGGAGAGGTCGTCGAAGATGAGCAAATCGGCTTCACGGGTGAACATCCGCGCCGCGCTGGCCCTTTGCACCTGCCCGCCCGAGAGCTTGACCCCGCGCGTGCCGACCAGCGTGTCCAGGCCGCGCTCGAGGCTCGACACATCCGGCCCCATCACCGCCAGCTCGAGGCTGCGCTCCAGTTCTTCGCCCTTATCCTCGCCCAGCAGCACGTTCTCCCGCAGGGTTTCGCTGAACAGCCGGGGAACCTGGGCAGTGTAAGAAGAGTGCGGCGGGGCGAAGAAGCTCGAGGGGTCGGCGACCGGTTTGCCGTTCCAGAGAATTTCCCCCGACTGGGGTGGCAATAAGCCCTGGAGAACGCGCAGCAATGTGGTTTTGCCCGCCCCGATGCGCCCGGTGATGACCACAAAATCGCCTCTCTGGAGCGCGAAACTGACCTTCCCGATACCCGCGTCTGAGCCGGGGTATTTGAAACTCAGCTCGCGCACCTCGAGCGTCCGCAGGGGCTTGTACTCCGGCTGGGGAAGCTCGAGCGGCGGTACTGGGCCCTCGAGGTCGAGCGGCACGGGCTCCACCACTGTTCCCGGTGGTGCGTCTACCAAAAAGCGCTCCAGTCGCTCGGTGGCGACCCCGGTGCGGCGGTGGGTGGCCATCATGTCGCCCACGAAGGTCAGCACATTAGTTACACGCGGCAGTAAGCCGATAAATAGGGCCAGATCGCCCACCGTGAAGCTCCCCGAACGCAGCTTGGCGGCGGTCAGCACCAGCACCACCCCAGTTCCCACGTTCACCAGGTTGGTGTTGAGGCTGCGGATCATCTCAGTCAGCAACACGTCGGCCAGGGCACGTTTGCGTCGCTCGGTTCCCAGAGTGGCGAAGTGCGCGGTCATGGCCTCTTCCTTGCCCCCGACCTTAACTGCTTGCACCGCCGCGAAGCTCTCGCCGATAAAGTCGGTGACGCGGGCGGTGGCCTCGCGCATCCGGCGGCGATAACTGCGGATGGTAGGGGAGAGGCGGCGCATCAGTACGGTCATCAGCAGCATAGGGGTGCAGACAATTGTGGCGATGAGCGGGTCTACCACGAATAAAATGGCGATGCCAGAAAGGCCGTACAGGATGAAACCCGGCCCGTCCACCCAGTTCTCGGCGTAGGCCGCAATATCGTCCACGTCGTCGCGGAATCTGCTGACCGCCTCGGAAGGCGACTCAGGGAGCACGCGAGAGCCCCTAGCCAGCATCAGATGTCCCAGCAGGTTGCGCCGCATGAAGGCTTCGATGGTCAGGTAGTAGCTAATCCAAGCCCGGTTGGCGAAGACAAAATCAATCTGCCGCAGCCCGTAAGCCCCGGCCAGCAGCGCCAAAAAAGTCCAGGCGTTGGCACCCACCTTGGCATCGCTCGAGAGGGTGTCAAAAATCAGCTTCACCAGCAGGCTAAAGCTGAGCGGGATGGTGTGCATCAGGCCCCACAGCACCACGTTCCAGCCGAACTCCCTGCGCCGCCAGTTGAACAGGCGGGTCATGAGTTGCCAGGTGGTAAGGGGTTTGGCGGTTGTGTTCAAGCTAAACCTCGCTTTTGTCCCCTCTCCCAGAGGGAGAGGGGACAAGTCTTCATGCGCCTAGCCTTCCCAACTGGTCATCCATTCCCGCCTCGCCCGCGATTTGTAGCATGGTGTGGTAGCGCGAGTGGGGGTCGGCGGCGAGCTTGGTGCGGCTGCCGAACTCGAGAATCTCCCCGTGCCCCAGCACCATAATCTGGTCTACCCGCTCGACGGTCTCGAGCCGGTGGGCGATGATGATGCCGGTTCGCCCCTCCAAGAGACGGTCGATGGCCTGGGTCAATAAACGCTCGGTGGCGGGGTCGAGACGGCTGCTGGGCTCGTCCAGAATCACCAGTTGGGGGTCTTTGAGGAAGACCCGGGCGAAGGCCAAAAGCTGCGACTCCCCTGCCGAAAGCCCGCTGCCGCCCGCGCGGAGTTCGGTGTCTAAGCCCTGCGGCAAACCTTCCAGCCACTCGAGCAGCCCCAACTGGCCCAGGACGCTGCGGATTCGCTCGTCGGAGAGGCTGGAGTCAAAGAAGGTCAGGTTGTCGCGCACGCTGGCGTGGAAAAGCTGCACGTCCTGGGTGACGAGGCCCACATGGGAGCGCAACTCCGAAAGCTGGAAGGCGCGCATATCGGCCCCGCCCAGCAATATTTGCCCCTGGGTGGGGTCGTAGAGCCGGAATAAGAGGCGAATCAGGGTAGTTTTCCCGCTCCCAGTGCGGCCCAACAAGCCAAGCGTTTGACCAGCCTCGAGCCGGAAGCTCAACCCCTTCAGAACCTGCTGATCTTCGTAGCTGAACCAGACATCTCTAAACTCGATGTCCAAAGCTTTGTGGGCTGATGGGGCCTTATTCCCATCGAGAACGGTGCGCTCCACCGCCATCAGCTCGCTTACCCGGCGCATCCCGGCGGCGGCCTTCTGGAACTCCTGGAGCTGCTGGGTGATTTGCTCGAGAGGGGCCTCGAGCATACTCATGTAGTTGTAGAACAGATAAACCGTGCCCAGAGTGATGGCTCCAGCCTGGAACAATCCGATACCCAGTCCCAGGGTGAGGATGTAGCCGAGGGAAAACATTGTCCCCATCGTGAGCCAGATGCCCGCCCGCAGCATCCAGGCGTACCGCAGCCACCTGTACCACTCGCGCTGGGTCTGCAAAAAGCGTTGCATGGCGTAGCGCCCGGCTCCGTTAGCCCGGATGTCGTCCAGCCCCGCCAGGCGCTCCTCGATGAAGCCGAAGAGCTGGGCGCTGGCCTCGCGCTCCTGGCGCGTGGCCGCAACCGCAATCTCGCGGCGGCGGTGCAGGATGAAGGTCGCAATCGCTACGAAGACGGTAAGCGCTAGCCCCACCCGCCAGTCCTCCCGCCACAGCAGTACCAGGATGCCCAGCATCAGCAACGCTGCGCCCGCCACGCGCACCACGAACTGCGAGAAGAAGTTGGAGATGCCTGTCACGTCTCCGTCAATCCGCTCAATCATCTCGCCGGGGGTGCGTTCCTTGTGATAGGCCATGTCGAGGTTTACGGCGTGGCGGAAAAGGTCGGTGCGGAGCTGGTTGGTAGCACTCCAGCCCACGCTAGCCGAGAGGTAAGTCGAGGCCGCGGAAAGCAATTGGTTGATCACCGCCAGACCCAGATACAGCACGGCCAGGCGGGTCAGGGCTTGTAAGGCTGCTCCGTGCGTGGCTTGGTCAATAAAGCTGCGCACGATTTGCGGAATGTAGAGCTGTAGGCCGATGGAGGAGAAGAGAAACAGTGCCAGCAGCGCGACATTTCCCCGGTAGGGCCGCAGATAATGGCCCAGCAGGCGGGAATATCCCGGCTGTACGGGCTCTAGCCCCTTCAATGCAATTGGCTCCATACCACCTCAGGTCAAGTGACGAATGCCGAACCTTCGAGTTCAGCCACGCTCGACTATGGTTCCCTGCACGGGATGAGGAAGCCTGCTTCCGGTCGCCTAAATCCGAGTTGTGCCCCGCCGCCTGGACAGCTTTATGATTGTGGCATAACGTCTTGTATTTCGTCAACGGGAGCTTAAGGACTCGAGGAAAGCCAGAGCTTCTTCAGCACCAATAATCCTCGGGTTTCTCCACGCGAAGGTGGGTCAAGCGACAAGCGCGGTGGCATCCTCCTCGCTCAAGGCTTGGCCCAAAATCAGCTTGTGGTCGCCGTCGGAAAGCCAGACCATGCCCAGAAGTTGGCCCTGAAGCCGCGTCCCTGGTGAGATTATTTCACCAGGCCAAAGCGCGTCTACCTCGGCACGGTCAGCAGGGTTGAAGATTCCCGGCACCATGCCGTAGTTGACGGGAGTGGCACCCCACTCGGCGGGCCAAGGCGGATTTCGAGGCACTAGCTTCTCGCTGCCCCAGTCGTAGCGCTCTAAGCTCCCCTTGCTCCACTCCACCACCATCTCGAGCCTCATAGGTGCAGCAGCCACCGTGCCAGCGTCAGATACACCAAAAGCCCGGTGATGTCGCTCAAGGTAGCAATCAAGGGATTGGAGATGAGGGCTGGGTCGAGGCCGAGTTTTTTGATGCCGATGGGCAAAACTGCCCCCAGCATGTTGGTCAGGGTCATCAGTACTGCCAGCGAAAGCCCTACCACCAACAGAACTTCTCCGTGACCGTCAATCAATACCTTTATCGAGAGCAATCCAGCTAGGGTCATGCCGAGCAGCATTCCCACCGCGAGTTCTTTGCCCAGGATGCGCAGGGTGTCACGTCCTCGTACGTCGCCCATCGCCAGCGCCCGCACGATGAGCGTGCTGGATTGGTTTCCGGTATTGCCTCCCGCGCCTAGCAGGATGGTGATGTAGAAAGTCAGGGCGGTGACAGCCTGGAGGGTATTCTGGAAGCCCTCGAGGATCGTCGAGCTAAACATCGCTCCCACCACCAAAATCACCAGCCAACGCACCCGCGCACTCCACAGCGCCCACACCCCGCTCTTGCTGTAGACCAACTCGGGGGCTTCGACTGCGCCCAGTCGGTAGATGTCCTCGGTGGCTTCCTCCTGAATTACGTCCACCACGTCGTCAATGGTGATGATGCCGACCAGTGCGCCGCGCTCGTCCACCACCGGCAGCACGTTGAAGTTGTAGTCGGCCATGATGCGGGCGACTTCTTCCTGCTTGGTGTCGTCCTTCACCGAAACCACGTCGGTGTTCATGATTTCCGCGACCTTGGTTTTGGGGTCGGTGATGATCAAGTCGCGCAGGGTCAGTACCCCCTCGAGCCTCTCCTGTGTGCCTACCACGTATATAGGGTCAATGGTCTCGGCATCCGGGGCCTCGCGGCGCAGAAACCTGAACACCTCCTCGACCCGCATAAAGTCGCGCACCGCCACGTACTCCGGGGTCATGATGCCGCCCGCCTCGTCCTCGTCGTATGTGCTGAGCTCTTCGACCTCGGCGCGGGTCTGGGGATCCAGCTGTTGCAGTAGGGCTTCGGCGGCCTCGGGGCTTTCCTCCTCGACGGCGTTGATGGTGTCGGTCAGGTCGTCGAGGGAAAGGGAATCCAACAGCTCCTTGACCCGGCCCGGCGGCAGCGCCTCGAGCAGCTCGGCTTGCTCGCCCTCCTCGAGGTGGCTGAAGACCTCGGCGGCATCGGCGGGGGAGAGCAGGGTCAGGATGGGCAGGCGGTGCTCGAGGGCGAACTCGCTCCAGTGCTCCAGAATCTGCGCTGGGTACAGCTCCTCCAGCGCGGTCTTGACCCTGGTCGCGTTGGCCTCGGCGAGTGCCGACTGGAGGGCCTCGAGGGCGTACTGGGTGGTGCCGGAATCGGTGTTGCTATAGTTCACGGTTAGCCTCCTTCGGTTCCGCCATCGCGGACTTGGAAGGAAGCTCCGTAGAACACGGTTTGTCGAGGGTTATTCGGTATCTTGAGACACCGGGACGGGCCTTCGACTAGAACTGTGGTCTTCCACGGTGCCTCCTTACGGCAGGTGTTGTTCCTCCTAAAGCTCGCAGGCTGAAAGCCCTGTGTTTTTGGTCTGTGAGCAGCGAAAAGCCTCGAGTAGTGTAGCCCCCAGAGGCCGATTGTGGCAAGCAATTCCGACCCTAATCGAAGGCCGAATCGGGATTGATACTCAAGTGGAGAAACGAAAATATCAGGATTTCGCCTTTCTCCTCGTCTACAAAATACCCTAACTAAAAACTTGCACTAAGGGCAGTATGCAAGGGGGTATACATCGAGATGCAGCTTGAGCAGAGCCTGATGGAGGAGGATGAGGATAAGAAAACCTCAAAACCAGCAAGAATACTCCCTGAGCGTTCTTGTTCATCGCAAGCCCCAGCTTCAGGGCACAAAGACGCTCTTTTCAATCCTTCTGCATAACTGCAAGTTCTCAGTTAAGTTACGTTATGACCTGGCTTCTAAAAGCCAAACTGCGTTGACTTTCCCCCAAACTCCGTGTAACCTCGATTCTAATGGTTTGGTATACCACCACTACCAGCTAAGCGACAGCTCAGAAGAGTTGTCGCTCCCGCCTATGTGGCGGGGTTTTTTATTAGACCCTCACCCTAACCCTCTCCCCTTGGGAGAGGGAGCACAAGCGCCCCCCCACTGGAGGGGCTGGGGAGGGAAAAGGAGAAGCCATGAAAGTCGGAATCGTTGGGGCCACGGGCGCAGTCGGGCAGGAGCTTTTGAAGGTATTAGAAGACCGCAACTTTCCGGTTTCGGAGCTGCGGCTATATGCCTCGAGCCGCTCGGCAGGCAAAACCGTGCGCTTCCGAGGCAAGGAAATAGCCATCGAAGCCTTGCCGGAAGGGCCGCTGCCAGTGGACGTGGTGCTCGCTAGCGCCGGGGGCAGCCTTTCCAAGCAGTACGCGCCGGTCTGGGCACAGAAGTCGGTGGTGATTGACAACTCCTCGGCTTTCCGCTACGACCCAGACGTGCCTTTGATCGTCCCGGAAATCAACGCCCAGGCCCTGAAGGGCCACAAGAACCTCATCGCCAACCCCAACTGCACCACCGCGATTCTGGTGATGGCCCTGTACCCGCTGCACGAGGCCTTCGGAGCCAAGCGGGTGATTGTCAGCACCTATCAAAGCTCCTCAGGAGCCGGGGCCAGCGGGATGCAGGAGCTGCTCGAGGGAACCCGGGCATACCTCGAGGGCAAGCCGGTGCAGAACAAAACCTTCGTTCACCCGCTGCCCTTCAACGTCATCCCGCACATTGACAGCTTCCAGGACAATGGCTACACCAAGGAAGAGATGAAGGTGCTGTGGGAGACGCAGAAGATCATGGGAGACTCCTCAGTGAAAGTGTCGTGTACGGCGGTGCGGGTTCCTACGCTGCGGGTTCATTCCGAAGCAGTGACGGTGGAGTTCGATAGGCCGGTGAGCGTGGAGGGGGCTCGAGAAGTCCTTTCCCAAGCTCCCGGCGTGGATTTAGTGGACGACCCGGCGAACAAGCTGTACCCGCTGCCGTACACTGCGACTGGCAAATATAACGTGGAGGTGGGGCGGATTCGCAAGAATCTGGTCTTCGACAATGGGCTGGATTTTTTCGTCTCAGGTGACCAGCTGCTCAAGGGTGCGGCCCTGAACGCGGTGCAGATCGCGGAATTGCTGCTCGAACCCGTTGCCAAATAACGTGCCAGGGACGTGGGGGCGCACAGCTGTGCGCCCCCACAATGTGAGGATGGATGTCGTGGATGCGGTTTGGCACATCCTCGAGAACCCTACCCAACCCGGCGAGCACGTGGTGCTGGACTCGGTTCGGGGGAAGCTTTCGCCGGTGTGGTTGTCTGAGGTGGAAGCAGAAGGGTTTCTCTCGAGGCAGCCTGGGCTCGAGGGGATGCGGGTGGCAGAACTGGGCACACCCGTCTTCAAGGAAGCCTATCTCTTAGCACTGGGCAGGTTAGGTGTGGCTCAGGTAGTTTTTGGCTATCAGCCGGGTCAGCCACAAGCCAGCGTATTAGACCTTTCTCAGCTTTATGAGCGCTTAACCCAACGCCTGCGCTCAGATTCGACCCGTATACTCTAGCCTGGAGGTGGAATATGAAGAAACTTGCAGTTTTACTCGTGCTGATGCTGGCCCCAGCCTTTGCCCAGAGCCTACAAGTGAGCCTGGGCAGCCCCTTCGGGATCAACGCCGGGGTGCGCCTGCCGCTGATTCCCTTTCTGCTCGATGGGCGGGCTTATGCTGGGCTAAACTTCTTTAGCAGTGGCGGGACTTCCTTTGGCGGCGGGGTGGACGCGCTGGTCAGTATCCCCCTGACCGATGTGTACGCAGGGGCCGGGTTGTTCCTCGGAACCGGCAATGCGCTCTCGCTGGTTAATACGGGCACCGTGGGGGCCAGAGGCATCATTGGGACGTACCTCAACGTGGGGCTTCCGCTCGTTGGTATCTTTGTCGAGGCCTATCCAACGTTTTATTTTAGACCCACCAGCGCTTTCGGTCTGGGCGGGGCAGTTGGGGTAAATGTCGGGTTCTAGCCATTGATTGCGGCTGCATCACTGGGATGGGAGGCTTCGAGCCAGGCCGTAAAGGCCTCGAGGCCCCTGTGGTACATCGCTGCGCGTTTGTCGGCCTTTTTGCCTCTGGTGGGGGCGGGTGGAACCAGGCCCCAGTTGGCATTCATGGGCTGGAAGTTATTGGGGTTGGCTCCTGCTAAATAGCGCACCAGCCCTCCCAGCATCGAGGTCTCTGGGGGCACAATCGGCTCCAGGCCCAGGGCCAGCCGGGCCGCATTGGTTCCGGCTAGCCAGCCCGTCGCAGCCGAGTCGAGATAGCCTTCAACTCCCGAGAGCACCCCACAAACCAGCAGGTTGGGATGCTCGCGCAGTTGTAGGGTGGGCTCGAGCAGGCGCGGGGCATTGAGGTAGGTGTTGCGGTGCATCACCCCGTAGCGCACGATTTCGGCGGCCTCCAAACCTGGAATGCTCTGCACCAGCAATTTCTGGTCGCCCCATTTGAGCCCGGTCTGAAAACCCACCAAGCTCCATAGCTGTCCGGCCCTGTCTTCGGCCCGCAGTTGCACCACCGCAAAGGGCTCCTCTGCGGTATGTGGGTTTCTCAGGCCCACCGGCTTCATGGGGCCAAAGCGTGGGGTGTCGAAGCCCCGGCGGGCAATTTCCTCGATGGGCATACAACCCTCGAAGAATTCCAGCCGCTCCCAGTCGTGGGGGGTGTGGGCCCTGGCCTGGCTCAACAGGGTATAAAAATGTTGGTATTCCTGGGGGTTGAGGGGGCAGTTGAGGTAATCGTCGCTCTGGGCGTAGCGTCCGGCCCGGTAGGCTTTCTCGAGGTTAATGCTCTCTCCCAGCACCACCGGAGCTGCCGCGTCGTAGAAACCCAAAAACTCACTTCCCAGCCGGGCTTTTATCTGCTGGGCCAGGGTATCCGAAGTCAGTGGCCCGGTAGCCAGCGCCACCGTACCGGCGGGGATTTCCTCTACTTCTTGGCGCACAAGCTGGATGTTGGGATGGGCCAAAACCGCCTGGGTGATGGCCTGGGAAAACCCCTCCCGCTCCACCGCCAGGGCTCCCCCTGCCGGAACCCGGTGGGCCTGAGCGGAGTGCATCACCACCGAGCCCGCAGCCCGCATCTCGGCCTGCAAAAGCCCTTTGGCGTTGGTTTCCCCTTCACCCCCCAAGCTATTCGAGCAGACCAACTCGGCCAGGGCTTGGGTGTGATGGGCCGGGGTCATCTTGTGGGGCCGCATCTCGTACAGCCAGACCTTGACCCCCAGCCGGGCTGCCGCCAGCGCGGCCTCCGCGCCGGATAGCCCCGCGCCAATTACGCTCACTTCTGCTGGCATATCCCAAGTTTACTGGTTCCTCGAGTGATTAAATTAATTGCGATTAATTGCCATCTCGGTTCTCATAGAATCGTATCCCCGCTTTACCCTCTCATAACCCAGGCGGTCTACAATCATCCGAGTCGTCCTCTCTTCGCGTACTGGTTTTTAGAGCACTCCAGCCTCTTGCCTGTTCTCCAAGGAGGAATATATGTGGTTCAAGGAAGAACACGAGATCGTCATCCATGCCCCCCGCGAAGCCGTATGGGCCGCCTTTCAGGATTTTGCCTCGTGGCCTACTTGGTCGAGCCATATCAAAGAAGTCAGCCGCCTGGATCGGGCCTGGCGCTTCCGGGCGCGGGCCCAACCCCCGGTGGATTTGATCTGGGTAGTAGAGGCAGTGCGCCGTGAAGCCCCGGAATATTTAGCTTTTCAGAGCGTTGCCGACGCACCGCACAACCTGATCCTGCGGGGTTGGGTGCGTATCACCCAGGAGGCTGACTTCACCCGCTTGCACCTGGAACTCGAGGGCAAACCCCACTACGAATCCCCTTGGCTGGGGCGGGCCGCAGACTGGTATGCGGCAACTTTTGGCGAGCCCAACAAGGTTGTCAAGCTGACCTTCGAGCAGTTCAAGCATCACCTCGAGCGCCAGCACGCTCCTCAAGCCGCTGTAACCCCTGCCACACAGCCCTGAAATTTGGCGTAAAATAAGCGCATGGACAGGAAAATCCGTGTGCTTGTCGCCAAACCAGGTTTGGACGGCCACGACCGGGGAGCCAAAGTGGTCGCACGGGCTCTGCGTGACGCGGGGATGGAAGTGATCTATACCGGTCTGCGCCAGACTCCAGAGATGATCGTCTCCGCAGCTCTACAAGAGGATGTGGATGCCATTGGTCTCTCGGTGCTTTCGGGAGCCCACATGCACTACTTCGCCGAGGTACACCGCTTGCTCGAGGAACAAGGGGCCACAGACATTTTGCTCTTTGGTGGCGGCATCATCCCCGACGAGGACGTGCCCCAGCTCAGAAACTTAGGAGTATCAGCAGTGTTTGGCCCCGGAACTTCAACACAAGATATTGTGGAGTTTTTGGGGAAGGCCACCCCCGAGCGCTGGGCGGGACAAGGGTAGAGGGCTAAACGTCGAACGACTAACGTCAAAAGCTAAAGGCGAAAAGCTACACCAGGACAACATAATTGCCTTATCAAGAAACACCGTCCGGGACGCAATCTGCTTGGGGGCATAGCCTATCGGCCCTAGGGCTTTTCAAAAAAACACAAGGCTGTGATAGGTTGGCAAGAGTGAAAGGAGTCCAGTGGCGAACTTACCCCGCAAAAACAAGAAGTCTCGGCCTTCCTCCAAGGTTTCCGCAAAAAGTGAGCCTACGACTGCTTGGGTGAGGGTTCCGCTGGAATCTGAAGTCCCTCAGGAGGTGCAGGTTTTATTTGGCAAGTTTAGGGAGAAAACTGGCTTCGTGCCCAATGTAGCCCGCAATTTCGCCCTGATGCCCGAGCATTTTATGCGCTGGTTCAGGTATTACGACTTCCTCATGCGCAGCGAACCAGGCCAGCTCTCACGTAAGGAGCGCGAGATGATCGCGGTGGTGGTCTCGGCGGCCAACCAGTGCGAATACTGTCTGGCTTCGCATTCGGCCTATCTGCGCGAAGTTAGCGACCCGGTGCTACCGGAGGTGCTCGCAGCCAACTACCGCCGAGCCCATTTGAGCCCCAGGGAACGGGCTTTGTGCGACTTCGCCCTCGAGATGACCCTGGACTCTGCCCGCATGACCCCCAGCAATCTACAGATGCTGCGCTCGCTGGGTCTGAGCGACGAGGCCATCCTCGAGGCTGCCCAGGTTGCGGCCATGTTCAACTTCACCAATCGCCTTGCCAATGCTCTAGGCTGGGTTCCCAACGAGATTTATTATTCTCAGGGACGCGAACCGCTTTAAGTCGCTCCATGGTGAGGTTGCCTGGAGGGATATTTTGCCACCTCATCCAGGTTACGGGCAGAGCCCGTATGGCCTACGGCCACCCCCTCCAGGTTAGCCGCAGAGCGGCTATGCGCTGTGCGCATCTCCTGATGGCGCTCTCCTTCTCTCTCCGGGGTAAGTCTGCAAGGCTTACCCCGGAGAGACTTAGTTGAGGGTCAAATCTGGTCGGTTTGTCCACTCTGCCTCGAGCAAGCTATACAAGGCCATGTCCACGTAGCGGTCGTAGAGCCGTCCCTGCTGACGCAAAATACCCTCGAGCACGAATCCCAAGCGCTGGGGAATGGCTCGGCTTTTGAGGTTCTCGGTGGCAACACGAATTTGAATGCGGTTGAGTTCTAACTCCTCGAAGGCATACCACAGCAGGGCCTTGACGCTATTGGTCATCAATCCCATGCCCTCGAACTCGGCCCCCAACCAATAGCCAATCTCAGCGCTACGCACCGAAAGATTCAGGTCGAACAGACCTACGGTGCCTGCGAGCTGACCCTTATACCATACGCCTAGGTCTACGCCGCTTTGCTTGGCCAGGCGGTTGAGGGTTTCCTGAATAAAAGTTTGGGTGTCCGCCAGGGTTTTGGTGCTATCTACCCAAGGCAACCACTCGCGCAGACGAGCCCGGTTGGAGTCGGTGAGGGCAAACAAGTTGGCCGCGTGCTGGAGTTGCAGCAACCGCAACTCGGCATCCTCGTTTATTCGATAGCTCAACATAAAGCCAGTTTATCGGTTGAATACCCCCAATTCGTTCGGTTTTGGCAAAGAACCTGGGGGTAGGGGAGATTGATAGCTGTGGCCCCAAGGGGCGAAGGAAATATTTTCTATGAAGTCGGTACAAGGCCCGCTACCCCAGCCGCTCGAGCAGCCGCAAAGCATACAGCGGTGCGTAGAAAAATGCTGCTGAGCCAAAGCCGGTAAGCGCCCAGCCAGCGGGGATTTCCCGCAGATAGTTTTGGTCTAACCGGTAGCGCACCCCGGCCCAGCTCGAGACGACTTCGGGCCGATAGCCAAGCAGCTTTTTTGCCCCGGATAACAACCATTCGACTTCGGAGTCTTGGGTTTGGTGTGGTGAATAGGTCGGCAAGTGGGGCAGATAACTGCCGCCCAGACTATTCCCGGCCACATAAACACCATACGATTTGGCCCCTTCGAAGCGCTCCCGTGTGATGAGCACTGAGCCAGGCGTGAAGCGCCCACCAAGCCCGACCAGATGGGCTCCGCTCGCCCCCCCCGCGTAAATCAAGCACTCAGCGGATATTTCTGCTCCGTCCTCGGTATATAAACTTTTCCCAGTCAGCGATGCGATTTTCCTATACTCTAGCCGCAAACCCTGGGCCAGACGGGGCAGAAGGTTGATGGTCTCGAGCCATCCGGCATTTTCCAGATGCAATCCTTCTTCCGTCCAGCCATGGGGGATGTCTCGCCGGTACAACTTCTCTTGCCAATCGGCCCGGTCTTCTTCAGGGACAGGCCGCAGAATTCCCCGGTGAACTTCGGTGAAGCGCGGATAGAAGTCCCAGAGAGCTTGTAGAGCTTCCTCGGCTTCCGGTGCCACACGGCCCCGTTTGCCGCGCACCGGATTCAGGAGCGCTACCGGAACCGTGCTGGCCTCACCCAACCGCTCAGCGACGACCAAAACCTGGTGTCCGGCATCGTGGAGGACTCGAGCCAGGGTTAGCCCGGCGATTCCCGCTCCCAGGATGACGATTTCAGCATCAAGTCGGCTCATCGTTTAGATTTTGAGGCCTGAGCCCCCAAGCCATAGGCTGAAGTCGGTACTCGAAAGGGTACGTCACAGTCTGGCTTTCAGATTTGTTTAGCCTTGGGATAAAAGGTATAGGTTGACCCGTCTTTCTGACACAAACCCCGCTTGCAGAGGGCCTCGAGGGTGGCCCTGGCCTGGGAAACCGGCATTCCCACCAGACTCTCGAGCTGTTCCGCGGTAATTTTCCCACCTTTGCGCCAAGCGGTTTGCATAGCCACCCGCTCCCGTGCGACTGGGCCAATGCCACCGCTGTCGAGGCGGAAGTTCCAGCCATAGGCCAGCCCACCCCCCAGCAGCCCCAAAAGGCCAGAAACCACAAAGCTAAAGAGGTTCCACTTGAAGGTCGCTAAGCTCAGCGCGAACACCACTCCGGCTACCGTGACCGCGATAAAAGTGCGGGGCAACATGGGTCTATTATGGGGCTGGGCGGGTTTTTTGCTAGCCTGAGCGAAAGTCGGGCGGCATTCGGATTTTTGACTGCCCAACATCGGCTTTTATACTCAAAGTAGGGTTTAGGAGGCTAGTAATGCGGCGAGTGTTGGGCTTTCTGGGTCGGTTGCTGCTGGTGTTAGTCGGGGTGGTGGCGGTGGCCGGAATGGTGGGCTGGTTCTGGCTGCGCGGGGCTACGCTGCCGCCTCATGGCGGGCGTTTGGCCCTCAAGGGGCTATCGGCTCCGGTAGAGCTTTCACGCGAGGCCAGCGGGGTGCTGCATATCAAGGCTGAAACCGATGCCGATGCCTTTTTTGCCCTGGGCGTGGCCCACGCCGAAGACCGCTTGTGGCAGATGGAGTTTCAGCGCCGCATCGGGGCGGGTCGGCTTTCCGAGGTGCTGGGTCAGGCCACCCTCGAGCAGGACAAATTTTTGCGCACCTGGGGCTTTTATCGCGCTGCCCAGCAGGACTACGCCAGCCTCGACCCCTACTCCAAAACCGCCGTGGATGCCTACGTGGCGGGTATCAACGCCTATCTCGCCACCAACCCACCGCTGCCCCTGGAGTTCAGGCTGCTGGGATTCAAGCCCGCTCCCTGGAAGCCCGCCGACGTGCTGGTCTGGGCCAAGATGATGGCCTATGACCTCTCGGGCAACTGGCGCACCGAACTCCAGCGCTACGCCTGGGCCGCCAAGGGCATGAGCCCCGAGCGCATGGCCCAACTCCGGCCCCCCTATCCCAGCGATGCCCCCACTATCCTGCAAGCCCAGGATTTGAAACCAGCTACGCCGTGCTGCACAGCACCTGGAGCCATGCCCTTGGTCAATCCCAGCTCGAGCGATCGAAAGGCCGCCAAAGCCCTGCTAAAACTGGCTGGAACGCTGCCCAGAGCGCTACACCTGCCCTGGGAGATGAAGGCCAGAGCCTCTAACAACTGGGTAATTTCTGGCTCCAGAACCGTGACGGGCAAGCCCCTCCTGGCCAACGACCCGCACCTGGGGCTAGGTGCGCCTTCCATCTGGTATCTGGTGGACATCCAGGCTCCGGGCTATAAAGCCGTCGGGGCCAGCTTCCCCGGCTTGCCTGCGGTGGTGATTGGCCGCAACGACCGCATTGGCTGGGGTGTGACCACGGTGGGGGCCGACGTACAGGACTTATACGTGATGGACGAGGTTGGTAACGGATATCGCTACCAAGGTCAAATCGAGCCCTGGCAGACCCGCAGCGAAGTTATCAAGGTCAAGGGGCAGCCAGATGTGACGATCAAGGTGCGCTCGAGCCGCTACGGGCCGGTCATCAACGACGTGGTAAAAAATGCCGGAGCCAAACCTCTGTGCCTGCGCTGGACGGCCCTCGACCCCACCGACCAGACTATGCAAGCCTTTATCGGCATCGCCAGGGCCCACAACTGGCCGGAGTTCAAGGCCGCCCTGAAAAATTACAACGCACCCAGCCAGAACTTTGTTTACGCCGATGTGGACGGCAATATTGGCTACATGGCTCCGGCCCGTTTTCCCATTCGCAGGCCCGGAGATTCGGGTCTGATGCCGGTTCCCGGTGACGGAAACTGGGACTGGCAGGGCTATCTGCCGCAAGACCAGTGGCCTCAGGTCTACAACCCCAAAGAAGGGTTTATCGTCACGGCCAACAACAAAGTCACCCCGCCGGGCTACCCGCACACCATCAGCCTCGAGTGGGAAGAGCCTTACCGGGCCGAGCGCATCCGCCAGATGATTCTGGCAAAAGACAAGCTCTCCCTGGCCGATATGCAGGCCATGCAAGCCGATGTCACCAGCCCCCTCTACGCGGCCTTCAGGCCCGTGCTGCAAGCCCTCAACCCCATATCCACTGCTGCCCAGAGCTGGAAAACCCGGCTGCTGGCTTGGGACGGCCTAACCCGCCCCGATAGCCAAGAAGCCTCGGTGTTTGAAGCCTGGTACACCGAACTTTCCCGGCTCCCGGCCAAAGAGGTGGGTCAGCCCTTTTGGGAGGAGCCGCGCTATTTGCTCGAGGCCATCAAGAACGGCGACCCCAACTGCTCCATCCAGGACACCACCCAAACCTGTCTGGACTACGCCGCGCTGGCCCTGGAAAAAGCCCTGGATCGCCTGGGAGCCAACATTCCGCGCTGGGGTGATTTGCACAAGGCCACTTTTCCCCATCAAGTCCTGACCAACACCCCGCTCAAGCGTTTCTCGGATCGGGCGGTGAGAGACGGCGGTGATCGCTACACCGTCAACCGTGGAGCCTACGACCCGGCTACCTTCACCATGAACGTTGGCTCCTCGTACCGAGAAATTCTGGACTTTTCCAACCTCGAGAACTCGCTTTTTATTCATCCCATGGGCCAATCGGGTAACCTGCTCTCAGGCCAATATGCCAACTTGCTCCCGATGTGGCTAAAAGTGCAGTACCTGCCCATGAAAACCCAGGGCTACACCGTGCAAAAACGGCAGATGCTCGAGCCAGTGCCCTAGGCGCTCGAGCTGGTGTGCTAGGCGCTCGAGCTGGTGTGCTAGGCGCTGGTGGGGCAGGGTCAAGATCCATCACGGCTTGCGCACCATTCGATTACTTGGTATACCATTGAGGTTATGGATCAACGTATAGATGACCTGCGCAAAGACGTGGATCGTATCAACCGGGAGTTGTTGGGGCTGCTTAGCGAGCGCGGCCGAATCGTCAGCGAGATTGGCCGGGTGCAAACCGAACTGGATATGGAGCACTACGACCCCAAACGCGAAGACGAGATGCTGGCCTACTTGACCGCCGAAAACCCCGGCCCCTTTTCACCCGAGACCATCAAGCGGCTGTTCAAGGAAATTTTCAAAGCCTCACTCGACCTCGAGGAGCGCCAAGACAAGCAGAAATTTCTCTACTCGAGGGCTGTCCACCCCGACGACACGCCGGTCAGTGTGGGCGATGTGACCTTTGGTCAGGGCAAAGTGCTGGTGGCTGGCCCCTGCTCCATCGAAAGCGAAGAGCAGATGATGAGCACAGCGAAGTTTCTGGCTGCTCATGGGGTCAAGGTGCTGCGAGGTGGGGCCTACAAACCCCGTACCTCGCCCTATGGCTTTCAGGGTATGGGGCCAGAGGCGCTCAAACTGGGCCGCAAGGCTGCCGATGCCAACGGTATGGTCTTCGTGACCGAGGTGATGGACACCCGCGATGTGGAACTGGTGGCCCATTACGCCGATATCGTCCAGGTAGGAACCCGCAACGCCCAGAACTTTGCCCTGCTGCGCGAGGTGGGTAAGGCCAGCAAGCCTGTTCTGCTCAAGCGGGGCTTTGCCCAGACCATCGAGGAATGGTTTTACAGCGCCGAATACATTCTCTCGCAGGGCAACGGCCAGGTAATCCTGTGCGAGCGCGGTATTCGCACCTACGAGAAGTGGACGCGTAACACCCTGGATCTCTCAGCAGCCATTCTGGCCAAGCAACTCACCCACCTGCCTGTAATCGTGGACGTGACCCACGCGGCTGGGCGGCGTGACCTGCTGGCTCCCCTGGCCCGTGCGGCCCTGGCTGCGGGGATTGACGGTGTACACGTAGAAGTCCACCCCAACCCCAAAGTAGCTCTCTCCGACAACGAGCAGCAGCTCGACTTCGCCGGGTTTGAGAGCTTCATGCAGACCATCGCCGACTTGATGCCCAAGGAAGCCTCGAGGGTCTGAAGGCTAGACGCAAAACGCTAAAGGCTAAGGGTAAGACACAAAAAACTAAAGGCTCAAAAACACGAACTGCGTTCTGGGCGGTGTTTCTTGATAGAGCAATTCTGTCGTCCTGATGTGGCTTTTGGCTCTTCTACATTTTGCTTTTGGCGTTAGACCTTCGACGTTTGGGGTCTCTTGGCTTCCCGTTTTCACTTCACTCTGAACCAAACGGCTCGGTTTAGACGTACTGTAAAAATATGGGGCTTTTAGATAGCTTGGTGGGTGCGTTTCTCAAACTAACCGACCCCACGCCGAAATATACCGGGCCGCGCTGCTTGCTCGAGCGCAACAGCGTGAGTGGTTGTGACAAATGTGCTTCGGTCTGTCCGCACCAGGCCATCAGCCTGGGGGATTTCCGGGCCCAAGTGGATGAAGTGAAGTGTACGAGCTGTGGTTTGTGTACGGCGGTGTGTCCGGGGGTGGCCCTGGAGTTTCCTTTAGGTCCCATCCAGGAAGGCTTGCACCGGGGCAAAGGCCAGATTCGCTGCTCCAAGGTTTTAGGAACCGGTGACGAGGTGCCTTGTCTGGGACAGCTAACGCCGGGCCTGCTGGCCGAGGCCGGGAGCAAGTTCGGCCCGCTTATCCTGGCCCACGGTGACTGTGCTACTTGCAAAATTGGTGGGCCGACTGTGCCCGAGCGGGTGGAATGGGCAGTAGAGGAGGGCCAAAAATACTTCCCCACCCTCGAGGCCAAGCTCCAGCAGGGCTCGCTGCAAGGCGCGGCAGTGGGGCGGCGGGAGTTTTTTGGGGCCATGATGGGCGGGGCCAAGCGTTCGGCAGCAGAACTCGTCCCCAACTTGCCCTTTGCTCAGGAGCCCGAGGACGAACGGGCCGAGCGCCCCGCCGAACTGCGCTTGCGGGCTATTGCGGCCCGGCGGGCCGAAACCGTGGCCTGGCCCAAAATCAGCATTGCCGAGGGTTGCACGCTGTGTCCGGTGTGTACTAATGTGTGCCCCACTCACGCCGTAGAGCGGGTGCGCGAGGCGGTGGAGGGTTTGAGCGATGAATACCTGATCAAGCTCGAGGTAGCCGCCTGCACCGGCTGCGGAGCCTGTGTGAGCAGTTGCCCGCCGCAAGTAATTACCCTCACCCAAGCCTCCAAAGACGAGGTGCAGGGTGAGCGCTTGGAGCTGTTTCGGGGTGTGCCGCCCTGGTACGACCTATGAACCTTGTGGTGCGCTAATCACCCGAAAATCCACCGGCTTGGACAACACCAGCGAGGTGGTGGTGGTGCCGAACATCTGTAGCTGTTTGAGCAAACCGTCCAGCTCTTTCACCGAGCGCAGCGCTACTCGGAGCACGTAGCCGTCCTCACCGGTAAGGTTCCAGAACTCGAGCACCTGGGCCAGCTCGGAAACGGTACGTACCATCCGCTCGAGGGCGTTGCCCCGGCAGCTCATACGGATAAACGCCTCGAGCGAATACCCCAGTTTGCTGGGGTCTACTTGGGCACGGTAGCTGGTGATGATGCCCGCGTCTTCCATACGCCGCACCCGTTCCGCCACCGCCGGAGCCGACAAGCCCACCTTGCGCCCGAGTTCGCTAAAAGGAATCCTGGCCTCGGTTTGTAACAGCTCGAGTATCTTCCAGTTTAGGGCATCCATCAAAACCTGATTATCTAAGGTCATAAGCATATTATAGCTTAGATTCTATTGATAAACCCACTTTCAACTTTCGAGATGCTCTTCAAATAACCCGCTTTTAGGTCTACCCTAAAGTCGTAACTTCGACGGTTGAAGTTGGGAAAGGGTAAACGCCATGAACAAATCCACCCTAATCCGAGTTTTGCACGATAGCTACATCCACTCCACTCTGGCCCGTGAGGGCTCGAGCGCGCTGCTGGACGAGTATTTTGTGCAAACCCACTTGCCCCTGCGAGTGACCCAGGGCGCGGTAGATGTGGCTTCGGTATTGCAGCTTTGGGCCAAGCACCTGGGCCTGTCCGAGGGTTTAGCCCAACGCTGGTCGGGGCAGTTGTCGCCTGCGGTGGCGGATTTTCTGGTCAGGCTCGAGACCAACTTGAAGGCCCACCAGGTCAGCTCGCCCCGGATGGACGGGCCGCTGACAAGTGGTCGGTGAAACTGGTTTGACAGTCTAGCAATGCCCCACTACAATAGCTAGCGCTGTCCTGCTCTGCTAAGGGCCATGCAAAGTGTTGGGGCATCGTCTAATGGCAGGACAACGGTCTTTGGAACCGTCGGTCGTGGTTCGAGTCCACGTGCCCCAGCCAATCTCCCCCGGCAATGCGTCGGGGGGTTTTTCGTTATGGGCTATAGCGGGCAAAATGCTAAACGTCGAACGCAAAATGCTGAACGCCAAAGGCTAAAGACAAAACACAAAGAGCTGAAAAACTACACCAGGACAATAGAATTGCCCTATCAAGAAACACCATCTGGGACGCAATTGATGTTTTTAGGTTTTTGACTTTAAGTTTTTGGCGCTCGACCTTCGACCTTTGACCTTCGGCGTTTGATTTTCGGCCTTCGGCGTTTAGCTCCCTGCTTTGTGCTCTCAAGCCTTACTGCTCAGCGTCTATCCAGGCCACGATAAAAAACCCTTGTATTGTCGCGCGGTCTGGTAGCATACGATGAACTATGAGCGAGGCCGTACAGTCCAACAGCGTAGTCGTCGTGACCTCGAGCCTGACCCTGAGGGCGCTGCTCGAGCTTTCCATCGAGGAACAAGGGGTCACGGCCTTGTTCTACGAAAAGGCTCAGCAAGGTCTGGACTATCTCAAGGCCAATACTCCCAAAGCTATTGTGCTCGATGATGGAATAGATATTGACCCCTATTCTATTGCCAGCCGCCTCAAGATGAGCCGCCGTCTGCGGGACATCCCGGTTATTCTGCTGATGGGTGATTCCGACGATAAAAGCAAGCTCACCGCAGAGTTTGCTCGCGTAGACCACACCCTCTCCAAGCCGCTGGATCGCAAAAAATTTAGTGTTTTGCTCAAACAGTTGATGAACCAGCAGCCCCAATCCTGAAAAAACCGCCCTATAGCAGTCTTCAAGATTATGGAGCTTTGGTAGGGGCAACCACGGGGGTTGCCCTCGTTCTCTATAAGCCACAAAACCCCGTCAGTGAGGCAGCACTGTGGCTGATGGAGAGTGTCGGATAGGCTCAGGGGCCTGCTCCTACAACGGCTGGTTTATGTTCGAAGAGCACTGTAAGTAGCTCCACGACGAACTTGTTAGAGCGGTCTTGATGATATGTGGCTGAGGGGCAGCTACCTTTGACTGTTGGCGCTGCGCAGACGCTTAGCGCAATCCGAAAAGCACTTCTTCCAGCCCCGCCGCGTCTAAAATTTCCACGAAGCCCGAACCCACCTTGACCAAGTCCTCTTCGCGCAGGGCGTGTAAAACGCGGGTCACGGTCTCGCGGCTGGTGCCGGAGAGTTGGGCCAGTTCCTGGTGGGTCAGTTTCATCTTGATGCCGTCACCGTAGCGCTGTTTGCGCAGCTTGGTCAGGGCGTAGGCTACCCGGCCCCTAGCTTCCTCGAAGGAGAGCACCTCGAGTTCCAAATCCGCCTCGCGCAGCCGCCGGGCCAGGATGGTTGCCAGGTTGTGCAGAATTTCCGGCCATTTGCGCACTAAGCCCCAGTAAGCATCCTGGTAAAGCACCAACAGAATGGTTTCCAGCACCGTCTCGGCGGAGGCGCTGCGGGGCTGGTCGTCGAGCAAGCTCATCTCGCCAAACACCTCGCCCGCACCCAGATAGGCAAACATCCGCTCGCGCCCATCAAGATAGGTGCGATAGATGCGAATTTGCCCGCTCTGGACAATGTACAAAGCCGCACCCATGTCTCCGGCTTCAAAAATCTGTTTGCCAGCGGGATAGCTGCGGGTTACAAATGCTTCTTTGGCTACCTCTAATGCCTGAGGTGGCACCCCCACGAAAAGCGGGGTCTTTCCAAGTATCTGAGTATCGGCGAGCATTTGTTACACTCTAACCCGTGCGTAACGGTTTGCCAATTGTGCCCGACAACATTTTTATCCTCGAGGCCCAGAGCCTGAGTTTTCGTTACGCCGAAGTGAGCCTGTTTCGCGGGCTGAGTTTTGCCCTCTCGAGCGGCGAGGCCAGGGCCATATTGGGGCCTTCGGGGAGCGGGAAAACCACCCTGTTGCACTTGCTGGCGGGTCTTCTGGCTTTGCAAGAAGGAGACGTGCGCTGGAATGGGCAGTCCATCAAGGGATTATCGGAGGAAGCCCTGGCCCGACGGCGTTTGAGTTATACCGGGCTGGTGTTTCAGCACCACTATTTGCAGGCCGAACTCAGCGCTTTAGAAAACGTCCTGGTTCCGGGTTATCTCTCCGGGCAGGTAGACCCCGCCTGGGGCAAGGAATTGTTGGCCCAGGTGGGATTGGCCGACCAGGCCAAGCTGCTGCCTAAAGCCCTTTCCGGGGGCGAGCGCCAACGTGTAGCGGTGGTTCGAGCACTCTACAACCGTCCCAAACTGCTTCTGGCCGACGAGCCTACGGGCAGCTTAGACCGCCGCAACGCCGAGCGGGTGCTCGAGCTGATGCTGACCCTGGCTGCCCCACTCGGCACAGCCGTGATCGTTGCTACCCATGACGAACATCTGGTGCAGGGCTTGCCCGAACTCAGGCTGGCCTAGAGCGGTTTTCAGGAAGAATACGGCAACCTACCCCGTTAGAAAGACGGTATCAAGCGCCTTTTTGCCGCCATGAGCAGTGGCAAAAATAGCGGAAACCGCGATAGAGCTATCCTGCCAAAGTTACCAAATAGCACCCAGCGAAGAATTCCAGGGTTTTTGCGCAGACCCTGCCCCAGCGTGTTGTACAAGGTGCGTATAACTTATTCCACAAAGTCTTGACAAAACTTAGACAGTAGCCTAATCTAAGATTCGAAAAGGATATTGACTAATGCGTAAAGAACTGGGGGTTTACACCATTGCTGAGGTCGAGGAGCGCCTAGGTCTGTCTACTGCCCTCCTGCGGCAGTGGGAACGGCGCTACGGCTTCCCTCGGCCCGAGCGCTCCCCCGGTAGACACAGGTTATACAGCGAAGCCGACTTGCTGGCCCTGCAAAGTATCAAGGGCTGGATTGCCGAAGGCGTGGCTCCGGCCCAAGCCGTGCGGCGCTACCTCGAGGGTCTCACCCAAGAAGGCCCCCGCCCCCCCGAAACCCTTTCTCTCGAGCTCGAGGAGGCCCTGCTGCGGGCCGACACCGACAGCGCCGAGCGCATCCTTTCCGAAGCCCACCGCCTGCACCCGATGGAAACGGTGGTGATGGAAGTTATCTCTCCCTGTTTGCGCCGCCTTGGCGATGGCTGGCATCTGGGCCGGGTCAGCACCGCCCAGGAGCATCTCGCCAGCACCTTCTTGCGGGGCTCGCTGCAAAGCCTGCTGCACCTGATGGGCGGTTCGATTGGTCCCACCCTGGTGGTATCCACCCTACCCGGTGAGCAGCACGAGATTGGCAGCTTGATTACGGCCCTGTTTCTGCGGCGGGCGGGTTACAGCGTGCACTACCTTGGCCCTAACACCCCCCTGGCCGATCTTAGACACTTTGCCCAACGCACCGGGGCCAGGGTGGTGGTGCTTTCCGCCATCCAGCCGGTATCTCTGGAATCGCTGCCGCATCAGGCCCTACAGGGCTTGGCCCCTCTGGTGGTGGTGGGAGGGCGAGCCGCCCTGAGCAATCCACAAGACATCGAGCGGCTGGGGGCACGTTTTATGGGGAACGACCCCCGTGAGTTGGCCGAAGCCCTTTCGCTAGCCCTTAAAGAACAAGGGCTTTGGCAATGAAGCCTGAGGAGGACAGACTATGAAAAAGGTTCGTAGAAAAGAAGTTATCTATCGAGCAGGAGACCGGGCCGACGTGCTGTACCACCTCGAGCGGGGCCTGGTGCGCATCATCGAGATTTTGCCCGATGGCCGCCAGCTTACCCTGCGCCACGTGTTACCGGGGGACTATTTTGGCGAGGAGGGGCTTTCCGAACGGGCCTACCGCTATACCGCCGAAGCCCTCACCGATGCTGCGGCTTTTGCAGTAGAGGCCAAGTCGCTCTCCACCGACGACCTGCGCTCCCTGGCAGGGAGCCTGGCCAGCCAGATGGTGCAGGTACAAGCCTACGAAACCCATCTCCAGTGGGGCGAATTGCGCAGCCGCATCTGCCGCTACCTGCTTTACCTCGCCAGCACAGCCGCCCAGGGCCAAGATGAGCGCGGGGTCTATGTCACCGCCTCCCACGAGGAGATCGCCGATGCTACTGCCAGCACTAGAGAGTCGGTCAGCAAGCTGCTCTCCGACCTGCGCCACGAACGGACACTGGACACCGGCTACCGTAAAATCTACCTGGTAGATCGCAAAACCCTGGAACTCGAGGCCGAGAGCCGGATGTTACAGGCGGTGTGAGCGAAGGCGGGAATCGAGAAGGAGGCGGGAGAGAGCGCTTTTAGGGTCAACCCTAAACGAACCTGAACTATGAAAGTTCTCATCATCGGCGGCAGCGGTTTTGTCGGCAGCCACCTTACCCGTTACCTCTTAGACCAGGGGCATCAGGTGACGGTGGCCTCACGGCAAGGGAAGGGGTCGGTATCGGGCGCACGCTATGTGGTGGCGGATGCTGCCAGGAATAGCGGGCTGCTCGAGGCCGCACAGAGCCAGGATGCCCTGATTTATCTGGTGGGCATCATCCGCGAGCGCCGCGACCAGACCTTTCAGCAAGCCCATGTGGACGGGGTTAGGAACAGTTTGGAAGCCGCTAAAAGTGCGGGTATCAAGCGCTTTATCCATATGTCGGCGCTGGGTGCAGCCAAAGGGACGGGCAGCCGCTATTTCGAGACCAAGGCTCAGGCCGAAGAACTGGTGCAGCAGTCTGGTCTGAGCTGGACTATCCTGCGCCCGAGCCTGATTTTCGGCCCCGGCGACGACTTTTTTGCTGGCACCCTGAAAGGGTTGGTGCAGGCTCCTGCGCCTTTTATTCCACAGGTGGGCGATGGGCATTTTCCCTTCCGCCCTATCTGGATAGGCGACGTGGCCGCAGCTTTCGAGCAAAGCCTGAACCTACAGCGTAGCGTTGGCTCGGCCTATAATCTGGTCGGCCCCGAGGAATACACCCTTCGTGACCTGCTCCTGCTGGTACGTAACTGTTTGGGTTCACACAAACCCCTGTTTCCAGTGCCCTTGGCCCTGATGGATCTGGTGGTTCCCTTGATTTCGGGTTTGGCGTTTAGCCCCATCACCAAAGACCAGTACATCATGCTCAAGGCGGGCAATACCGCCGACCCCACCGCCATGCAAGCGGCGTTTTCCCTCGAGCAGCGTTCCCTGGAAGCTGAGTTGCCGCAAATTCTCTCAGCTAAACGGTTGGTCAGCTCTTAGTCTGGAATACGGTTGAAAAAGTCTGCGGGGTCTAGCCTGGAGGCGTGTCCCAGGCTGTTCGTCCCTATCTGCTCAAGATGAGTGCTTTTCAAGACCCACTCCAGCGCTTCGAGGCTGCGCCACCGCAAACTCGCCCGGCCTTGCTCAAACTGTGGTCGGAGTTGGCCCCCACCGTACGGGCCTCCGACCCCGCCCGCTACCACTGCGTGCAAGAAGCCCTCGAGCAGGATATTCCGCTACCCGTACTGGCAATGTACGTTTTCCGCGAGGCCCGGCGGGCCCTGGAGAAGGATGACCAACAAGAACGCCTAGCCGAGTGAGAATCAGGGGTTTGCCACGGCGAATTGTGTAGAGGTGCAGCACGCTGTACCTCTTTTTTCTCGACAATACGCTATGCCCGAACTGCCCGAAGTTGAAACCACCCGCCGTATCCTCGAGCCCCACCTTTTAGGCCAGACCATCCTGCGGCTCGAGCACACCGACCCCGCCCGCTACCGCCGCACCGAACTGGCCGAAGGACGCAAGGTTTTATCTACCTCGCGGCGTGGCAAATTCATCTTGTTAGAGCTGGAAGGTGGCCTCGAGGCCGTCATCCACTTGGGCATGACCGGCGGATTTCGCTTCACCCGGCACCGCCATACCCGGCTCAGGGTGAGGCTCGAGGGCGAAACCCTCTACTACATCGACCCGCGCCGCTTCGGCAAATGGTGGGTGGTAGAAAAGGGCGACCATGACGAGATTGGCCTGCTGGGCCGGATGGGGCCAGAGCCGCTCTCCGCGGCCTTCACCCTGCCCGCCTTCAAGCAACATCTGGCCCAGACCAGCCGGAAAATCAAAGAAGTGCTGCTAAGCCAGGAATCCGTGGCGGGCGTGGGCAACATCTACGCCGACGAATCGCTGTGGATGAGCCGCATCCACCCCCAGCGGCCCGCCAGTAGCCTCAAACCCGCCGAGATTAAGCGGCTCCACGAGGCCATTAAGGCAGTGCTGGAAAAAGCTGTGCGGGTGGGAGGTTCCACCCTATCCGATGCCAGCTACAAGCAACCCAGCGGCGAGAGTGGCTATTTTCAGCTCGAGCACAACGCCTACGACAAAACCGACCAACCCTGCCACCGCCCCGGCTGCCGGGGCAAAATCCGCAAAATCGTGGTGGGAGGGCGCGGAACGCACTTTTGTCCTAATTGCCAGCGACTTTAGCTTCCGACAACCCAGTCAGGGCTGCGCTGATGTCCCACAAGCGTTTTTGCTCAGCCTCATTGTAAGAAAGAGGGTTGCTGGACTTGGCCTGTTTGTTGTCAAAATATTTGCCCGTAACCCCCTCCACCTGGGGACTGCTGGCCAGATATACACTGGTCTCGGCTCCGCGCTCGGGCGATAGGCTAAACCGCTTGAATAGCCACAGCAGCCCGCGTATCAAGGCATTTTGGGAGTTGTCGCCGAAGCCGGTATTGACCACTCCAGGATGCAGCGCATTAACCGTTACCCCGCTGCCTTGAAGCCGCCGGGCCAGTTCGTAGGTAAATAGCACGTTGGCCAGCTTGGAGTTGTTGTAGGCGGCCATGCCGCTGTAGCGCTTTTCGGCCTGTAAATCGTCGAAGTTGAGCCTGCCGCTGGATTGAGCTGCGCTCGAGACATTAACAATGCGGCTGGGCGCACTCACTTTCAAGGTGTCTAACAACAAGTTGGTGAGCAAAAAATAAGCCAGGTGGTTGAAGGCGAAAGTGTACTCCAGGCCGTCCACGTTGGTCTGGCGGGTATCGAAAAACCCACCAGCGTTGTTGATTAAGACGTTCAGACGGGGATACTTGGCTTTGAACTCAGCCGCTAGGCGGCGTACCTCGGCTTGGCTCGAGAGGTCGGCAACCAGCAGGTCGAGCTTGGAATTGCCGGTTTTGCTGCGAATTTCCTCGAGCACCGCGTGACCCCTAGCCCTATCCCGGCCCGTAATGACCACGGTAGCCCCCAGGCCTGCCAGCTCAGTCGCGGTGGCTTTGCCAATGCCATTGGTGGCTCCGGTAATTAAGACGGTTTTGCCATTCATGTCAGCCATAGCCTGAATCTTGCCCCACAAGCTCGAGGTCGAGGGTGTCTTGCCTCACCTGGGCCTAAGCGCTCAGCGCGTAATCCACGCGGTGCAGGGCTCAGGACAACCGCGCTCATCGCGTTTCCCACCATTACGGTGCACCGCGTGCGCCGTAATGTATCCCGAACAACAAAAACCGTTGTTCGGGATAACTCGTGGAGACCGCTCTCAGAATGAGCAGTATGGGATAGAGTGTCCGAAACCTCCTCATGCCGCGATAAGATTCAGATATGGCAGCCCTACTTGACCAACGCAAACGCCTGCCCCTTACCCTGGTGGCCCGAACCAACTTGCTGGCCCCTACGGCTTGGGGGTACGAGTTTTGGCGGGCTCGAGCCCTGAGCCTGCTCTCGGGGCGGCGCTTTCCCCTGGAAGAGGAGCTAGCCCGGATGATCGAGGCAGTAGAGCCAGTGGCGGGCAATACCTTCTTAGACCTGGGAACTTCCACTGGATTGTACGCACGGGCGCTGCTGCGGGCGGGGGCCGCCAAGGTCTACGGTCTGGATCTTTCCCCGGCCATGCTCCAAGAGGCGATGCGGAAGGCTCGAGGCCATCCAGGCTTTGCCCCACTACTAGCCAGGGCCGAGGCCATCCCCTTGCCCGCCGATCTGCTCGATGGAATCGTGATTGGTGGAAGCTGGAACGAGTTCGCCGACCCAGAAGTTATAGTGAGGGAAATGCAAAGGGTGCTCAAACCAGGGGGCCGGGTGTGGATTATGTTTACCCACCGCTCGAGCAGCCTGGTGCAGCACCTCTTTGCTCGCAGTGGTTTGCGTTTTCCGCTGCTGGAGGAAGTGGTTTCGTTGCTTCAACGCTACGACTTCCAGGTCAAGGGCTGGCAGGAGAAATCGGTGGGCTTTGTGGCAGGGGCCATGATTGGTATTGGGGAATAGCCGCATCCTTAGCGGCATAGGAGGGCGGGAAAGGCATGGAACCGGACTGGAAGGCCGTCTGTAGTATCATTCGCCAACATTCGGCCACCTTTTATTACGGCAGCCTGCTCTTCCGTGGGGAGGCCCGCAAGGGAGCCTGGGCGGTTTACGGAGCCTGCCGGGTCGGCGACGATGCGGTGGATGAATCTGACGATACCTTGCGCGACCTGGATTACTGGTGGGCGGGTATCGAGCGGGCCTATGATGGAACTGCCGAGAGCGAATGGGAGGCGGGTCTGACCTGGGCCCTGGAGCGTTGGCCCATTCCCCAGCAGGCTTTTGCCGATATGCACCAGGGCTTTTTAGCCGATTTGCACCCGGTGCGCCTCGAGACCCTAGCCGAGCTATACACCTACTGCTACCGAGTAGCCGGAACCGTGGGCCTGATGATTGCCCCCATCGGCGGGGCGGGGCCAGAGGGCCACCAGGCAGCCATCAAGTTGGGTCAGGCCATGCAACTCACCAACTGCTTGCGCGACGTGGGCGAAGACTTGGCCCTGGGCCGCATCTATATACCTGCCGAACTGATGCACAAGCATGGGGTGGGCCTCGAGGATTTGCGTCAAGGCCAAGTTACCCCGCAGTACATAGCCTTGATGCGCGAGTTGGCGCGTGAAGCCCGTAAGCTCTACCGCGAAGGGCTCAAAGGGCTTAAATACCTGAAGAATGGCCGGGGGGCCATCGCCCTGGCCGCCCTGCAATACCAGGGGATTCTGGACAAGCTCGAGCTGCAGGGCTGGGACAATCTGACCAGCCGGGCCTCGCTCTCCACCTACGAACGGGTAATGCTCCTGCCCAAGGCGATTTGGCTGCGGGGAGTGTAAATTAGGGGTTCGAGGGCCGGGTGTCGGGTTCCGGGAAAGGCAGTCTTAAGGTGAAAAGGGCAAAGGGGTAAAAGATGAAAAGCTAAGGCTGCCCTTAGCTTTTCATCTTTTGACTTAATTCCACTTTTTACCTTGCCCTACTATGCCCGATTTTGACATTGTGGTGATTGGAGCGGGCCACAACGCGCTGGTGACGGCGGCCTATCTGGCTCAGGCGGGGTACAAGGTCGGGGTCTTCGAGCGGCGCAGCGTGGCGGGCGGTGCGGTTTCGACCATTGATTACCAGGGCTTCCGCTTCGATTTGGGCGGCAGTGCCCATATCCTGATTCGCCTCACACCAATTGCCGATGAACTCGAGCTGTACCGACATGGCCTGGAGTACCTCGAGCTAGACCCACTGTTCCACGCTTCCAACGCTGAGCAAAGCTGGTTGGTCTGGCGCGATGCCGAGCGCACGGCTGCCGAACTGGACGCGAAATTTCCCGGACAAGGGGAAGCCTACCGCCACTTCATGCGAGAGTGGATGCCCTTTGGCAAGGCAGTCAAGGAGGCTTTTCTTGCCACCCCTAGCCCGCTCAACCTGGGCCAAAAGATGATTTGGGGGGCGGGCTTCGGACGCGAGTGGCAGCGCCGCCTGCCGCAAATTCTGCGGCCCTACGGCGATGTCGCCAAGGAATACTTCAGCGAGGAGCGGGTGCGGGCTCCGCTGGTGTGGATGGCCGCGCAGTCCGGCCCACCGCCCTCCGACCCGCTCTCGTCGCCGTTTTTGCTGTGGCATCCGCTGTACCACGTGGGGGGGGTAGCCCGGCCTCGAGGCGGTTCGGGTGGCTTGTCATTGGCGCTGGTCAAGGCTATAGAAGCCAAAGGTGGACAGGTTCACCTAAGTTCCCCGGTGAGCAAAATTACATTGGAGGGCAATAAGGCAGTGGGGCTCGAGCTCGAGGATGGTCAAAGTGTTTCAGCCAGGGCCATCGTTGCGGGTTCGCACATCCAGAAAACCCTGGCTATGCTCCCTGCCGACAAAACCCCTCAGGTCGCTAAGGGTTTGCGCGTGGGCAACGGCTTTGGGATGGTACTGCGGCTGGGGCTATCCGAGAAAATCCGCTATCAAAGCCATCCAGGCCATGAATCGCGCATTGGTTTGGGGTTGCTTATCACCGATGAGCTGCAACTCAACCGGGCCTACGGCGACTACCTCTCGGGCGAACCAACCCGGAACCCACCCCTTATCGCCATGAGCTTTAGCGCGGTGGACGATACGCTAGCCCCGCCAGGCGGCGAGACGCTGTGGCTGTGGGCGCAGTATTACCCCTATAAACTGGCCTCGGGGACGTGGGAAAGCCGAACTGCCGAGGCCAGAGAGAGCATCCTCAAGAGCTTCGAGCGCTACGACCCCGATATTCGGGGCAAGATTGTGGCCGAGTTGGTGCAGACCCCGCCCTGGCTCGAGCGCGAGTTCGCCATGCCCGCCGGAAACGTGATGCACCTCGAGATGAGCTTAGACCAGATGTTCATGCTGCGGCCCTGGCTGGGAGCCCACGAGTACAAGTTTCCCGGTCTACAAGGGCTGTATCTGACCGGGGCCAGCACCCATCCGGGCGGGGGCATCATGGGGGCCAGTGGGCGGAATGCGGCTAGGGTGTTGCTCCGCGACTTGAGCCGGAATCGGGTTTAGTCTAGGGCTTGGCTCGAGGCCAACATTTGCTAGTCCTCGCTTCTTATGACTGCTGCTCACTACGACTACATCATCGCCGGGGCCGGAGCCTCGGGCCTCAGCCTGGCCTACCATCTTGTAAACGCCGGGTTAGGTGACAAGCGCATCCTGCTCCTAGACCGCGCTCCAAAAACCCAAAATGACCGTACCTGGTGTTTTTGGGAAGTGGGGGAGAGCCCTTTCGAGTCGGTGGTTTTCCGGCGCTGGGACAAGGTTTGGTTTCACGGCAAAGGATTTTCCGAGTGCCTGGATATTCGGCCATACACCTACAAAATGCTGCGGGGCATAGACTTTTATCGCTTCATGCAGGATTGGCTCGAGCAGCAGCCCAACATTACCCTCAACTATGGCAACATCCAGCAAATCCAGGACAGCGGAGAGGGGGCCAGGGTTGTTCTGGATGGTGAAACCTATCGAGCCCACTGGGTTTTTAGCAGCCTTTATAAACCCACGCCGCCTAGGCCCGGTTTTCACCATTTGCTGCAACACTTCAAGGGCTGGGTGATTGAAGCCGCCAAGCCCGTTTTCGACCCCACGAGGGCCACCTTCATGGATTTTCGTGTCGAACAGCAGGGCCAAACCCGCTTTACCTATGTGCTGCCCTTCGATACGCGGCGAGCCCTGGTGGAATACACCGTGTTTTCCCCCGAGCTCCTGAAGCCCGAAGAGTACGATGCGGGTCTGAGGCAATACATTTCTCAGTATTTAAGTCTTTCCCCGGAACCCGGAAACCGGAACCCCGAACCCTACAAAATCCTCGAGCAAGAGTTCGGCATCATCCCTATGACCGACACCCCTTTTGTCCTACAGCAAAGCCCCCACGTCCTGAATATCGGCACCGCGGGCGGACGCACCAAAGCCTCCACCGGCTACACCTTTGAGCGTATCCAGCAGCAGTCGCGCAGAATTGCCCAGAGTTTGCGGGCAACCGGTCAGCCTTTTTCACTTCCCAGCTTCAACCGCTATGCCTGGTTCGACAGCGTGCTGCTCGACGTGCTGACCTACCACCGTAATCCCGGCAAAGAGGTTTTCAGCGATTTGTTTCGCCACAACCCGCCCCAGCGGGTGCTCAAGTTTCTCGACGAGCAAACCGCTCTGGCCGAGGACTGGTTCATCATGCGCAGCGTCAACCTTCCGGCCTTTGCCCGTGGAGCGCTCGAGGTGCTTCGCCATCGCCTCTTTGGCCCTTTAATCGGAGGGCAGAGAGTAGAGAGCTAAAGGTAAAGACAAAATACAAAGAGCCTTAAAGCTACATCAGGACAGTATAATTGCCATATCAAGAAACATCGTCTGGGACGCAAGCTAGAGTTTGGTTATCGGTGGTGGGCTGGAGCTATGGGCAACCTGGCGGCAAAAGGCAGAAAACCGCGATAGGCCGCAAATGCCTGACCTGGTTGGGGGTAATCTGGACGCGGTGAACTACCTCTTGCTGGCCCTACTAACTATCCTGCTCGGGGCAGGGGTGTTGATGTGGTTGCGACCAAGATTCGACCAAGCTTCGCCCGGAAGCCCCCGCTTACGTATCGTGGGCGGTCTGGCTGGGATGGGGCTGGCCATGTTGGGTGCGGCTTTATTGGTTTCGGGTGGGACTAGGCCGCTGGGGGCAACCCTGGCGGTGGCCGGGCCGATACTGGCGGCACAGGCGGTTCTGGGCGGAGATTTGCTATGGTCGGCGCGAAATCTCCTGGCTCTGGCAGCGCTTCTCTCAGCCGGGGTTGGTTTTGGGGTGGGTTCGTTGGTGGGATTCAGGCCGTTGGCCTGGCCTTTGGTGGTGCTGGCCGCGGTGATCTCGGTGCAGGGAGCCTGGCTAGTGGGAGATACCGAGGCCAGAAGCCGTCTGAGGGGCTTGCTGGGGCGGCTCGAGCCCTGGCTGGTGCTGCTGGTTCTGGCTGCGCTGGTGCGGATTCCGGTGCCACTCTGGCCGGAGGGGTTTGCCTTGATCAGCACCGTGCAGATAGGCCTGATTACTCTGGCTGGGCTGTGGTGGGGCTGGAAAGCCATCGGCTCCAAAGTGCTGCTGCTGGCGGGTTTGGCCTTTGGGGTGGGGTTGATAGTTGAACTCGTAGGCAGCCGAACCGGCCTTCCCTTCGGGTTTTACAGCTACGCCAGTGCGCCGTCCCCGACGCTATGGGGCGTGCCGCTGATCGTGCCACTGGGCTGGTTTGCCCTGGCGCTCTCGGCCCACGTGCTGGCGGGTGGGCGGGCCTGGCGGGTGGGGCTGTTGATGGTGGCCTGGGACTTGGGCCTCGAGGCCCTCATGCCCGCCAAGGGTTATTGGCTCTGGCATGACTCCAACCCGCTATGGTACGGGGCTCCGCCGCAAAACTTCCTGGCCTGGTTCGTGGTAGGCGTGGTTCTCTCGCGGCTTTTGGGGTGGCTTGCACCGGGGTTGCTAGGGAACACTGGTTTTGCCTGGGCCTATCGCCTCGAGGCGCTGTTCGTCCCTGCCGGGCTAGTTTTGCTGGGTCTGTGGCCCGCCGCGATTATTTGTGGCCTGACCATGAATGCCCTGGCTTGGCGCTGGAACCTGCGCATCGGGCGAAAAATTGAACCCGTATCATGAAACGACCCTGGCAACAGTTGCTTTTTCTGGCCTTTGGCCTGCTGTTCCGCCGCACCGTGCAGACCGGGTTGCGTGGGGTTTGGGTGCGGGGAGCGTTGCCGGGAGGAGCTTTCGTGCTGGCGGCAAACCATCATTCCTGGTGGGATGCTTACGTGCTGCCGGTGCTGTTATTGCACTTAAGGCGGGAGTTTAGCGTCATCATGAGCGACAGACGCTTAGGCGAGTTCGGCTTTTTCCGGTTCGTGGGCGGGGTGGCCGCTAGCAGACCCCGCCAAGCCCTTTCAGCTTTGAAGAGGGGAGAGGTGGTGCTGGTCTTCCCCGAAGGCGAACTAAGCCCGTCGGGGAGCCTGCGAACCTTGAATGAAGGCGCAGTCTGGCTGGCGAAAAAAGCGGGTCTGCCGATTGTCCCGGTGGCGACTTCAGTCCTGCTGCGGGCTCAGGAATTCCCCGAAGCCTACGTGGATATTGGAATGCCAATGGAGCCGGACGGGGAGCAATTAAAGCAGGTATTAAGTGGCATGATTGCGGGCTTGGACGATATTTTACACACCGTTCCAGCTGAGGAGTGGATGCCGGGGTTTGGCCTCCAGATTTCGGGGCGCAAAAGCACCCACGAGCGTATGGCTTGGTGGAGTTCGGCCCTCCTTAAACTCATGGGGGTACGGCGGATATGAACTTCGTCCTGTACTTCACTATGGTCTGGCTGGGAATCAAGCTGGTCAACTTACTGATTAACCTGCTGATATTTCCTGTGCTGAGGTTGCCAGACGCAAAACGCCAGACGCAAAATGCTGGAAAACAGAAGGTCTCGCTGCTGATTCCAGCACGCAACGAAGCGCATAATCTCAAAGAAACCCTGCCCGGTTTTTTGCGACAGGAAGCCGGTGAAATCCTAATTCTGGACGATGAATCGCAGGATGACACGGCCCTCGAGGTAGACCGCGCCAGCGCCCAGGATGCTCGGGTGCGGCGCATGGCTGGACAGCCCAAACCCGAGGGCTGGATGGGCAAAACTTGGGCTTGCCAGCAACTCGCGCAGGCTGCTAGCGGCGAGGTGCTGATTTTCACCGATGCCGATGTGTACTGGGAAAAAGCTGCGCTGAAGGCGGTACTCCAGCGGCTACGCCAGGAGAAAGCCGGTCTGCTTTCGGTGTATCCGCGCCAGATTACCCCTACGCTGCTCGAGCGGGGGCTGCTGCCCCTGATTGACGACGTGCTGATGGGCTATCTGCCCTACCCACTGCTGTGGACACCCTTCCCTTCGGCGGCTGCGGCCAATGGGCAGGTGATGGCGTTTACTCGCGAGGCCTATCTGGCCGTTGGGGGGCATGCGGCGGTGCGGGGAGAGGTGCTCGAGGACGTGCGCCTGGCCCAGCAGGTCAAGGCCGCTGGGAAAGGCCTGGCGCTGGCCCTGGGCAGCAACCTAATTGGGGTGCGGATGTACCGCAACTATGGCGAAATAGTCGAGGGTTTGGGCAAAAACCTGATTGAGTTTCACGGGCGAAACCGCTTTGTACTGGTGCTTTCCTACCTCATGCACCTCATCGCCTACACGCTTTGTTGGCCTCTGGCGCTGCTAAATCCGCTGTGGCTCATCGTCGGTGGGATGGGGCTTCTGGAAAGGCTGCTGCTCAACCTCAAAACTGGACGCGAGTTTTGGGAATTGCTGCTGATGCCGCTAGCCCCGATTCTCTCCACCCCGATTTACCTGCGTTCGTGGGCGCGAAACTATGTCTGGAAGGGCCGGGTGTACAGCCGGTGAGAGCTATCGTCATTGGCGCGGGGTTTGCCGGGTTGACGGCGGCCCTGCGGCTGAGGCGCTGGGGCCTCGAGACCCTCCTCCTGGACAAACAAGAGGGGCCGGGCGGCAAAGCCATCGGTTGGGATGGGGTTCCTACCGGGCCAACCGTCCTGACCCTGCCCGAGGTCGTCCGAAGCATCTTCGCCGAGTTCGGGGCTGAGCCGCCCGCCATGAAGCCGGTCTCGCCCCTGACCCGCTACCATTGGCCGGACGGGCGGGAGTTTGCCCCTGAGCTGGATCTCGAGGCGACGGCAGCGCAGCTTTCGCCACAGGAAACCCAGGATTACCGGCGTTTGTTGGGGGAGGCCAGAAAGCTTTACGAGGGCGCAAAAAACACTTTCCTCTTCGCCGAGCCGCCGACCCTTTCCAAACTGGCCCGCTACGGTCTCAGCGACGGCCTTCAGGCCCATCCGCTGCTGAGTTTGCCCCAGCTAGTCGAGTCTGGCCCCTACCTGACCCCCTTTTTCTTGCGTTTTGCTACCTATCTGGGGGCCAACCCCTACCAAGCTCCTGCCGTGCTGCACAACATCGCTTGGGTGGAGTTGGGACTGGGGGTGTATCACCTCGAGGGCGGGATGCGGGCACTGGCCGATGCACTGTACCAACTGGCTAAGGCTCAGGGGGTGGAATTCAGCTTTGGCACGGAGGTAACGGGACTCGAGACCGAGACAGAAGGGCTTTTCCCCGGAATGCCTTACGTGGACGGCGTGCTCACCCCGCAAGGACACTTTGATACTGACCTCGTAGTTTCCGCCACAGACCGACATTTCACTTTGGGGTGGTTAGGAAAGCCCGTTCCAGACTACGAACTCGGAGTGGCAGGTTTTGCCCTGCTGATGCGGCTTTCTGAGCCGGTAGCGCTCGAGCACCGCATCTATTTCTCTCGGGATTACCGTAAAGAATGGCAGGAAATCAAGTCAGGCAGCTTATCCACTGACCCTACGTTATATCTCCACACCGACTGTGAAAATGCTTTCCTGCTGGTCAACACCCCTAGTTTGCAGAAGCTCGAGCGCCGAAAACTCGAGGCCGAAAGCCAAAACTACGCGCAAATGCTGCTGGGCAAGCTGAAATCACTCCATCCTTTGCCCATCGCCGAGTGGAAAGCCATGAGCCCAATTGATTATTCAGCGACGGCTTATCAAGGGGCGCTATATGGGCGTGCCCCCCACGGTTTGCTGGGGGCACTGCGCCCAAACTGGACAGTTGGCAATCTACAAAATCTCGTCCAGGTGGGGGGAACGGTACATCCTGGAGGCGGGGTTCCGCTCTCGCTGCTCTCGGGTTGGAACGGTGCAGGTTGGCTTTTGGAGCGTTTGGGACGGTGATGTTGCTAGAACCCGCCGGATATCCCACCCGCTTCGGTCATCTGCCGCGCTGGGCTGGGGAGCCGCTAAAACTGCTCGAGGAGGGCGCAAAGCTCGGCTCGAGCTTTGGCCTGCGGCTGGGACGGCGGGCGGTGGTGGGCTATAGCCCCCAGTGGAACCGGATGCTGCTTTCTGACCTCGAGACCTTCCGCTCTGGTGGCAGTTTCTCCTCGCTCACGCCCTACCTGAGCGGCGGCATCATCACCGCAGATGTACCCGAGCATCGCTCTAGACGGCAGGCCCTCGACCCCAGTTTTCATGCCAAGGCCGTGCGTGGTCTGCGCGAACGGCTTCAGGAGGCTTTGCAGGCTCTGCTGCCCAGAGGGGAATTTGAAGCTAGAGCCTGGGCTTCCCAGGTGGCCCTTACAGCCCTCAATGTGGCCTACTTCGATGCCCGCTTTCCCTTGCCGGAACTGGCGGCTTTTCTGGCCCCGCTCAACCGGGCTTTCCCCGCGCCGTTGTTGCCCCGCCCGCTGCGCTTTGCCAGTGCCCGCCACCGAACCGCCCAGATGCGAGCCGAGGGGCACGGCATGGCGGCCCACCTGCCGCCGGAGGAAGTGTTGGTTGGCCTGGCGGCGGGCTACGATACTACCGCCCACACCCTGGCCTGGGCGCTGTGGCACGCGGCGAACTACCCTCAGTGGCACACCCCGGAAGGCGATTTGTTGTTGATAAAGGAAACTTTGCGTCTCTACCCGCCCGGCTTCGTGGGGAGCCGCCGGGCCGGACGGGGCTTCGAGTTTGCCGGAAAGTCCTTTCCAGCAGGGGTTTGGGTACTCTACAGCTCCTATCTCACCCACCGCGACAAGAGTCAGTGGGAGCGACCCCTCGAGTTCAATCCCTTACGCTTCACCGGACGTATCCCAGCTTGGGGATACTTACCGTTTGGCGGTGGAGAGCGAATTTGTCTGGGGATGCACTTCGCCCAGATGGTGCTCGAGGCCGCCCTGTCGCTGTTCGGGCCGCTACAAGCCCTGCGCGGCGACCCCAGCCCAAAGCCGCTGCTGACGCTCGCGCCTCGAGGGGAGCTATGGCTGCGGGTCAGGGCCAAGCGGCCCTAGGGCCAACGGAATTTCTCAGTCCAGACCTGTACAACTCCCCCCCAAACCTGCTATACTTATTTTCCTGCGGGGGCGTTGTGGCTTCGACAGAAGCTCTCGAAGGCAATACGGCGTGCCGAGGTTCCGGTGGCCTCGTAAAACACCGGAAAAGCCATAACTGGCAACACTCAGCGTTCTTACGCTCTCGCTGCTTAGTTCAGCGACGTTCCCAAGAAGCCCAGCCGATGGCGTGCTTGGCGAACGACCTAAAGTCGGCTAGCCTCTGGCAAGGCCCCGTAGCCAAGAGCGAAATTTAACGGAGCTTTTGGTAGATAGCCCCTGTCGGTGGGGAACCTATCCGCGACATTCAAGCACCGACTATGCACGTAGATGTTTGCTGGACAGGTTTTTGGACAGGGGTTCGACACCCCTCGCCTCCACCAGACTGAAGAACCGGGCTCTGCCCGGTTCTTTGCTTTGGGGGGTCTCGCACCTATCTCAGAGCCCTCTCCTGGATAATAAAGCCGTGCTTGGGCTGCGTGCGGCGGTGGTTGTGGGTTTGCTTTTGGCGGCTTGGGGGCCAAACCTGCCCTTGCAGCCGGTGCGTACGGTAGTGCTGCTCGACCAGAGCCCTTCGGATCGGGAGGCTGTGTGGAAAGCGGGGGCTCAGCTAGAGTTTCCTAGGGCGCAATATCTGGCCTTTGCTAGCAGCACCGCGCAAGTTGCCTCCCCGGCGGCACGGCGGCTCGACCTGGGAAACGGAACCAACTTGGCCCAGGCCCTAAAGCAGGCCCAGACCCTGCACCCTGACCGCATCGTGCTGGTTTCGGACGGACTTTTCCAGGGACAAGTGCAGCTGCCATCGGTGCCCATCTATGGTCTATATCAGCCGCCCAGCCCCAACCTTTCGCTTAGCCTGGTTGCCCCGGCCCTGCCCACCAAAGGAGAAACCGTGGAGGTGCGGGCCATTCTGGAATCCACCGCCCAGACCCAAGCCAAACTAGTGCTGAGTGGGCCAGGTGGAACCCTTACCCGAGACCTCCAGGTGCAGCCAGGTCGCTCGAGCGTGGGCTACCGCTTTGCGTTGGAAGCCTCCTCGACAGTCACCGCCCGCATCCAAAGCCCGCTGGGAACCAAAGAGGTTCAACTCGAGCTGACCCCTGCGGACAGCACCAGGGTTTGGGTGCTAGGCGATGCTACGCTGGCGGCCTACCTCAAGGCTCAAGGCTTCAGTGTGGAACTGCGGCAACACCTCAGCCTGCCCATCCGGGCCGAGGTGGTGGTGCTGGGGGTGGGGGCCAGCGACCTTTCGGGGAGCGAACTCGACGCGCTACAGAGCTTTCTCGACGGCGGTGGTAGCCTGCTTTGGACAGCAACCCCCAAGGGACTTTTTTTTGGCGGCTGGGAACGTACCAGTCTGGCCGACACGATTCCGCTGACCCCAGTAGAAGAGCCCGGAGGGGTGGGCCTGGTGCTGGTGCTGGATGTTTCGGGCAGTATGGCCGATGCCAACAAGCTAGGGCTGGCCGTGGGCGGAGCCCTCGAGCTCATACAGACGGCGCGGCCTCAGGACTATATCGGGGTGGTGACCTTTTCCTTTGGGCCACACTGGCTGTTCAAGCCCCGTCCCATGACCGAACAGGGCCGTAAGGAAGCCCAGAGCCTGCTCCTGACAGCCGAAGCCGGGGGTGGAACGGTGATGGGTGGAGCCTACCGCGAAGCTGTACGGGCCGTAGCCAACACCCCCACCAAATCCAAGCAGCTTCTGGTGCTGACCGATGGTCTGGTGGAAGACAACACCGCTGGCATTTTGCAAGCGGCCCAGAGTGCTGTGCCTGCCATCAAGACCAGTACCGTGGCCCTGGGCTCCGATGCCGACCAGGGTTTTCTCAAAAACCTGGCCAAGGCCGGAGGCGGTAGCTTTTGGGATGTGCCCAGCCCGCAAGACCTGCCCCGCTTCTTCCTCGAGCAGGCTCAGCGGGTTTTCAAACGCAAGGAATTGGTGGGTCGGTTCGGGGTCGTGCTACGACCTCACCCGGTCACTCGAGGTCTCAACCCACCGCCACTCTCGGTGATTCTGCCCGCCAAAAGCCAACCCTGGGCACAAAGCCTGATTACCTCGGGGGCAGGCACGGTGCTGGCGGTAGGGGAGAGCGGGCGGGGCCGGGTAGCAGCTCTGGCCACCGACCTTTCCCGCTCCTGGCGGGGCTGGCCCGGTGCTGCGGCCCTGGTGGGGGAGTTGACCCGCTGGCTGGCGCAAACCCCCGCCCGCCCCCAGGTCGAAGCCGTGCGTCAGACCGATGGGGTCAAGGTTAGCCTGGAGGGGCAGTTCGAGCAGCCCATCCTGCGGTTTGGTGGTCTCGAGCAGCCTTTTGCCCCCTCGGGGCCGCTGCGCTACGAGGCTTATCTGCCGGTAACGGCCAGTGGCGAGGCGGTAGTGCTCGAAGGCGAGCAACCCCGGCTCAAGCTCGTGCTACCCGCCCAGCCGGAATGGCGGCTGGAAAATGGCAAACAAGCTCTTGAGCGCCTGGCCGAAGCCAGCGGCGGACGGCTGCTCAACACCCCGGCTGACCTCTCGAGCCTGACCGGCTACAAGCCCCTCAACCTGCGGCCCTATTTGTTGGCACTGGCCCTGGGTTTGCTGCTGCTCGAGCGCTACCTCGAGCGGCGAAGGCTTATCAGCCTCAGCACGCCATAGCTGCTCGCACGGCAGCTTAACGCTATAGCGCGGAGCCTAGTGGGCCTAGTGCTCGCACGGGCAACACCCGAAGTGACTCGTAGACAGGCCGCTATCCTCTTGAACTTTGGTCTGGTGGTCTTCATCAAAGTCACGATAGATCTAGAGAGTGGCACAATCGTGGTATGAAACTATATCTTGTACGCCACGCTATTGCCGAGGAAGCTCTGCCAGGGCAGCCCGACGATACCCGGCCCTTGTCCAGGGAGGGCCTCGAGCGCTTTGGTGAGGTGGTGGCGGGCTTAAAGCGTCTGGGTATACGGTTTGACCGGCTCTACCACAGCCCCAAGCTACGGGCGGTGCAGACTGCCGAACGGCTAAAGCCCTTATTGAAGGGTGAGAGCCAGGTCACACCTTATCTAGCCGCGCAACCCGGCCCTAAACTGCTGGGAACCCTACAGGGTGAGCGGGTGGTCTTGGTGGGCCACGAGCCCTGGATGAGCCAGCTTTGTGCCCTTTTGGTGCTGGGCGACCTCGAGGCTGCCGGGGGGTTGGTGTTCAAAAAAGGTGGTGTGGCCCAACTGGAAGGCCAGCCCAAACCTGGCGGGATGCGCCTGTTGGCTCTACTGCCCCCCAAGGTGCTGCGCCGTGGCTGAACTCGAGGCTAGCTGCTACAATCATTTTTTGTGAGCAAGGGTCGTGTACTCGTAGCCATGTCCGGGGGCGTAGATTCGTCGGTGGCTGCGGCGTTGCTCAAAACCCAGGGTTACCAAGTCATCGGGGCCATGATGCGCTTCTGGCCCGATAACAAGAAGGATGACTGCTTCGAGACCTGTTGCTCGCCCGATGCGGCCTATGAGGCCCGGCGGGTAGCCGACATAGTGGGCGTACCCTTCTATTTGCTGGACTACCGAGAGGAGTTCCAGGAGAAAATCATTAACCCCTTTATTGCCTCCTACCAAGCGGGTGAAACCCCCAATCCCTGCGTGAACTGCAACACTCGAGTAAAGTTCGACTCGCTGCTCAAGAAAGCCCGGATGCTGGGCTGCGACTTTGTGGCGACGGGGCACTACGTCATCCGCGAGGGGCAGGCCTTGCTGCGGGGCGACCACAACAAAGACCAGACCTATTTTTTGTGGGGCACGCCCAAAGAGGCCATTCCGCATATGCTGTTTCCGGTAGGGCATCTGCAAAAGCCGCAGGTGCGTGAGTTGGCCCAATCGTTTGGTCTGCCCACCGCTAAGAAGCCCGAGAGCCAGAACATCTGCTTCGTGCAGGGCGACCTCAAGGAGTTCTTAGCCGGGCATATCACTGCGACTCCGGGGCCATTGATAGATTTGGAAAGCGGAAAAGTTATAGGTGAGCACGCCGGGGCCCAGTTCTACACGGTGGGGCAGAAAAAGGGACTGGGCCTGTGGCAGACCCACCTCGAGCGCTACGTGGTGCGGGTAAACGTGGCTACCAACCAAGTGTTCGTGGGGCCTCGAGCGGCCTGTGAATGGGGTGGCTTGGAGGTCAGGGAGGTGAATCTGCTGCTGGAGCCAGACCAACTTCCAGAGCAGATTGAAGTTCAGGTGCGCTACCGTACCAAGCCGGTTGCGGCTCGAGTGGAGGAGTTGTCAGCAGGTAAGGCGGTCATACGGTTGAAAGAACCGCAGTTCGCTGTGACCCCTGGGCAATCGGCGGTGCTGTATCAGGGCGAGCGCTTATTGGGGGGCGGATTTATTACCAAACCCCTATATAACCTCGAAGCTCGTGGGCTGGCCTTGGCCTAATCGCGTTTCCCACCCTTACGGTACACACGGAGTCAAGGGCCATAGGCCCCCCACAATGCGGGCACTGGTGTGCCGTAAGTTACCCCGAACAACAAAAACCGTGGTTCGGGGTATTGGTGGGAACCGCTCTAAGTGGTCAAATTGTGTTTGATCATGGGCTTTTCTAAGTTGCCCTGACATTTTCCTGACACGCTGACGGAAGTATAAAAGCCTGAAAGCCAGCACGGTAGCCAACCGTGTACTCAGGCTGAATATCACTGGAGGATGTTGATGAAAGGAATACTTGCTGTAGCCACCGCAACCTTGGCCCTGGGGCTCGCCACGGCTCAAACCTTAACCGGGGCCGGTTCGACTTTTGCCTTGCCTCTACAGACCGAAACCTATATCCCCAACTTTACTAAAGCCACTGGCATCCGGGTGAACTACCAAGGTGTAGGCTCGGGGGCGGGAATCCGCCAGCTCACCGACAAGGTGGTCAACTTCGCGGGCAGCGATGCTCCCTTGACCGATGCCCAGCTCAAGGATATCGAGGCCAAAACCGGCAGCAAAGTTCTGCACATTCCTATTGCCCTGGGCCCGGTAGCTATCACCTACAACCTGCCCGGTATCACCGACTTGCGCCTCGATGCCGAGGTGCTCGCGCAAATTATGTTGGGCAAAATCGTGCGCTGGAGCGACCCCAAGATTGCCGCGCTCAACCCTAACCTGAAGCTGCCCAACCTGATGATCTCCGCCGCCCACCGCTCGGATGGCTCGGGCACTACTTTTATCTTCACCAGCTACTTGGCCGCGATTTCTCCCGAATGGAAGAGCAAGGTCGGGGCTGGACAAGCCGTGAACTGGCCTGCTTTTAGTGCCCTCGGAGGCAAGGGCAACCCCGGTGTGGCGGCTATCGTGGCCCAAACTCAAGGGGCCATCGGCTACGTGGAAATCAAGTTTGCCCTCGAGAACAAGCTGCCTATGGCCGAGCTAAAAAATGCCTCTGGCAACTACATTAAACCCTCCCTCGAGTCTTCCAAGGAAGCCGTTGCAGGTGTTGAAATTCCCGAAGACCTGCGCTTGCCCAATCAGATTGTCAACACCAAAGCCCCTCAGGGTTATCCCATCGTGGGCGCTACTTGGATGCTGGTCTATCAGAAGCAAGAGGTTTCGGCCAAGTCTGAGGCCGATGCTAAGGCCATGGTCAAGTATCTCGAGTGGATATTGACCGACGGCCAGAAACTCAACGAGGGAGCGATTTTTGTAAAACTGGCCCCAGATGTAGTACAGCGGGCTTTGGCCTTGGTCGCCACCATGACCTACAACGGCAAGCCCCTGAAGTAAAATCGGCTTTATCACGGAAGGGGTGGGGCCTTATGGTCTCACCCCTTCTTGGAGAGATAACATGGCGACTGTGAGAACCCAATCCCGCCCCAGCACATCCCCCCTCTACCGGGCTTTTGGCGACCGCCTGTTCGCTGGGTTGGTGTTGCTGCTGTGCCTGCTGATTATCGGCATCGTACTGCTGATTGGCTGGCAGTTGGGTTGGAACGGGGCGCGGGCCTTTGAGGTTTTTGGGATTGTAGGGTTTCTGAGCAGCACTGCCTGGAACCCGGTTACAGATGTCTACGGGGCCTGGCCGTTTATTCTGGGAACCCTCATCACCAGCTTATTGGCCCTGGCCCTGGCTTTTTTCCCAGCCCTGGCGGTGGCGATATTTGCCACGGAGTACGCTCCGCGCTGGCTGGGGAACGTTTTGAGCTATGCCCTCGAGCTGCTGGCTTCACTGCCCAGCGTGATTTATGGCCTGTGGGGTCTGAGCGTGCTGGTTCCGGCGCTACGTGGGGTACAACAAAGCCTCTTTCTGTGGGCTTCAGATCACGCCCAGTGGCTGTTGCCGGTGCTGGGCAATCCCATTGGCATCGGCCTGTCGGCGGCGGTGATGGTGCTGGCGGTAATGGTGATTCCCTATACGGCAAGCCTGGCTAAAGACTCCATTGCCCTGGTTCCGGCGGTGCAGCGCGAAGCAGCCTATGGCCTGGGGGCTACCAAGTGGGAAGTCATCCGTATGGCAGTGGTTCCTTACGCACGGGGCGGTATTCTGGCGGGGGTAATTCTCGGTCTGACCAGGGCTCTAGGTGAAACCATGGCCGTAGTGTTGGTGATTGGCAACAACAAAAACCTGCCGTTTACGCTCTTTGGCCCCGCCACCACCATTCCCTCAGCCATCGTTAACGAGTTCGGTGAGGCCCAAGGGCTGCAACTCAGCAGCCTTCTGGCGCTGGGCTTTATCCTGTTCCTAATTAGTGGTGTGCTGAACCTGCTGGCGGCCTGGATTGTCAAGCGGATGAGTGTGGACGGGCGTTTATGAATCACTCTATGCCGGTGGACAAAAAAAGAACCTTGATTTACCAGAGGAAACTAGCAAAGCCCCTCGAGCTGAAATCTTCTTTACCGCCTTTCCCTTTAGGGAGGCCCTGCGAAGGCGAACAGGATTGCCCTGCCACGGCACGGAGCTGGACGGAGGAAAGCTCATGACCCAGATTAGCGGCAACCTGCGCAGGCGGCAGCTCTGGGACAAGGTGATGCTGGGCTTGCTGGTTTTGGGCTCGCTGGTGGTAGTAGCCCCGCTGGTTTTAGTGCTGAGTAAGGTGTTCCTGACCGGTTTCTCGGCCTTGAATCTGGCTTTTTTTACCCAGGATTTCCAGCCGGTAGAAGCCGGTGGGGGTGGGCTGCGCCACGCCATTGTCGGCACCATCCTGATGAACTTGCTGGCCCTATTAATTGGCGGAACACTGGGTCTGGCCGGGGGAATTTTGCTCTCGGAATACCCCGACCACCCTGTCAACCCCACTTTGCGGGTTATCTCCGACTTGCTCAACGGTCTTCCAGCCCTGCTCAAAGGCTTGGTGATTTATACCCTGGTGGTAATCCCTACGGGCAGCTTCTCGGGCTATGCCGGGGCACTGGCCTTGGGGCTGGTGATGGTTCCTATCGTGCTGCGGGCTACCGAAGGGGTGCTCAAGCTGGTTCCCTGGAATGTGCGGGAGGCTGGTTTGGGGCTGGGCTTACCTCGGTGGCGGGTGATTCTCTCGCTGGTGCTACCGGCGGCTTCCTCGGGGGTGATTACCGGCTTGATGCTGGGATTTGCCAGGGCGGCTGGCGAGGCCGCACCACTCTACTTCACGGCGGGCGGCAGCCAGTACCTCAACTTCAACTTAAGCCAGCAAACCGAGAGCTTGGCCCTTACGATTTATAAATATGCCAACGAGCCCTCCCCCTTGCGGGTAGAGCAAGCCTGGGCGGCAGCACTGGTGCTGACCCTGCTGGTGTTGATTGCCAGCCTGCTGGCCCGCTGGGTGGCTCGAGTAAGGCCTTAGAGGGAGATCCCATGGAAGAGAAGCAGTCCCTAATCTCACCCCCTGTCCCGCTGGCCCAGTTGGGGGAAGACCAAAACCTCAAGCCGCGCATGGAGACTCGAGGGCTCAGCGTGTACTACGGCAAAAAAATGGGGGTGGGAAGCGTAACCATGCCCATCTATACCAATCAAGTGACCGCTCTAATTGGCCCATCGGGATGCGGCAAGACCACTTTTTTGCGTGCTCTAAACCGAATGCACGATCTCACACCCATTGCCCGTGTCGAAGGGGAAGCTATTCTGGACGGGCAAAATATCTATACTCCTGGCGTGGATCCAGTGGAAATACGGCGCAAAATCGGGATGGTGTTTCAGAAACCCAACCCTTTTCCTACCCTGAGCATCTACGATAATGTGGTGGCTGGACTAAAACTGCTGGGCGTTGGTAAGAAGAGCGTTCTGGATGAGGCCGCCGAGCGCTCACTGCGCCAATCGGCGCTATGGGACGAGGTGAAAGACCGGCTTCGGGCTCCGGGAATGAGCCTTTCGGGCGGACAGCAGCAGCGTTTGTGCATTGCCAGGGCGCTGGCCGTACAGCCCGAGGTACTGCTCATGGACGAGCCTACCAGCGCCCTCGACCCAATCTCTACCCAGGCTATCGAAGACCTCATGACCACCCTCAAGAAGCACGTTACCATCGTTATCGTTACCCACAACATGCAACAGGCCGCTAGGGTTTCGGACTTCACGGGGTATTTCTTGACCGGCGAACTGGTGGAGTTTGGCCCTACCAATACTCTCTTCACCGCGCCCAAAGACCCCCGTACCGAGGCTTATATCACCGGGCGATTCGGCTAGGGAATATCGCGGTTTTTGAACCTGTGGGAGGCGTAAAGCCGAACACCAAGGGCTAAAAGAGGCTTGGGGAGGAAGAAACAAAGGCAGCTTGCGAGCGGGCTGATCTCCGCATCGAGGAGATGCACAGGATCCTGCCTGGCATCGATCCCCTCGCCCAGAAAAAGTTCGAGGATCTGTTCAGACCTCAGCTCGAGCCAGAGCTGGATCAAGCTTCCCCCAGACGCTAAGAACAACTTTTAGGGTAGCGCCAATCTGGAGAATCCAACCCTCACCGCTTTTGGTGGGGTTGTTTCAATCCTCAGCGGCTTTTGGGGCCGCTGCAACCTCCTATCGAGCAGAGAGTTGGGCTGATTGCTTGGGGTGCGCGCAAGGCTAGTTAGCCCTTGGCAACGTCCAAGTTTGAATTCACTGCACGAATCGTGCAGTGCGCACCCCGAACCTGTGAGTTGTGAGAAACCAATATCACACTCACACCGTCGGCAGACTCGGCACTAGGCAATCGCTTCAGACCAAAGGGTGGGTGGCTGCTCTGCTGGTTTTGGTGCTGGCCTTCGCGGCTTTGGGCACGGTGGCGCACCAGACCCACCCGTCAGCTCAATATTTCGCTGAGGGCGACAGCCCCAAGGTAGGGGCGGGCGGATAGCTGCTTATTCGTTCGAAAGGGGGGCATGCTAGCCCCCCCTTTGCTTTGTAGAATCTATAGCGTGAAGGAAGCACCTCTCGAGGAAGCTAAGCTTAGCCTTTTCGCGCTCCTCGAGACCGGCCAGTTGGATGTGGCCGCCAACCTTCTGCAAACCCTGCTGGAGTTGGCTCCCACCTACCAGCAGGTTGCTAGACTGCTGGACATATTTTTCGAGTGCTCCAGCACGGCCTTAGTCCAGCATCCTGCTTTCCCATACCTATATGCCCAGGCCCTGTGCCGGGCGCGCAAACCCGAGAAGCTGCTGTGCTTTCTCGAGGGTATTACCCCTAGTCCGCAGCTCGGGGTGTACCGGGCCTGGGCTCTGGTTCGGCTGGGGAAACCCCATGCTGCATTGGACGAGCTCGAGACGCTGCCGCTCGAGGCCGAGCTTGATTTTGGCCTGCTGTGGAGAACCAGAGGCGAGGCCGAGTTTCACTTGGGTGAGACTCACTGGCGAGCCAGCTTCGAACGGTCACAGCAGTATCTGAGCGGGGTTGCGCTAGGACGCTCTCTGCTCGACGAAGGAGGTTTCTTGAATACCTCGGGGCAACGAGCTGCTGCACGGGTAAAGTGGTCGGAAGCCTTGACCTACCTCAAAAACGACCCTTATTACCTGGCCTGGACCCACAACAGCCTGGGGTATGCTCTGCTCAAAGACCAACCCGAGCAAGCCGAGCGGCATCTGCTCGAGGCGGTTCGCATCAGCAAGCAAGCTGCGGCACAGGAGTTTAGATGTAGGGCCTTATCCGGCTTGGGCGCGATACGCCGCTCGATGGGTGAACTCGAGCGTGCCCGCAGCAGTTATCAACAAGCCATCAAAGCCCCCGGCGACATCAGCGACCGGCAACAAGCCCTATGGGGATATGCCCACACCCTGCGGCGGATGGGCCAGGTCGAAGAAGCCTATGCCCGGCTGCTCGAAGCCTACCAACTCGACCCCCAGGAAACCTGGATTCAAGCCGATATAGCCGCTGCCCGTTTGATGCTGGGCGACCAGCCAGGGGCCAGGGAAAGTTTGAGCCGTGTAGCGACCTGGGGAGAACGCAGCCGCATCCTGCGCTCGGTGCTCGAGGCCGAGCTATTGCGCCAGGCAGGCCAAACAAAAACCGCCAAAGCCCATTTGAAGAGCTTGCCACTTCACAACTTGTGGGTGCAAGAAGAACTGGGCTGCTTTCCTGAGCTACGGCGATATACCACCCTCGGCGGACAGGCTTCGGCCCAAAAGTACCGGGTCGAGGTCAACCCGTATGGCCCGCTCGAGGTGTGGGTGAACGGGCGGGCCGTGCCCCTCAACTCCACTGGAAAGCCTGGAGAGCTGCTGGTGTTCTTGCTGTTACATGGCAAAGCGGTCAACCTTGAGCGCCTTATAGACCGCCTTTGTGATGACAAGCTCAAGAATCAGCGCAAAGCCCTTTGGGAACACATCAAAGCCCTGCGCCTGGCTTTGGGTTGGCAGGAAAGCGTCCAATCAAGCTCGGGTATTTATCGCCTCGACCCCAGGGCTGAGTGGACTTGCCTCGAGGAACCCCTGCCTCTAGGCAGCAAAGAGTTTATGGAAGGCTACTACAGCGACTGGATTTTGGAGCGCCGCCCCTTGATCATCTGAAGATTAACCTGAGCCAGATTTACTAAAATTTTTTGATAACAAAGCCCTGGTTATTGGTATTTGGACAATAACAGGACGAAGGCTAGCTATAGTTATCTCACCCTACTTTTGGAGTTCCCGTTATGAGCGACGATGACGACGCACTGAACAAGCCACAAAAAAAGGCTCTTGGTCTGATTCGGCTGATTGAGTTGCTGCGGCGAAAGCCTCGTTTCCTTGATGAGCTGAAGGAAGCGCTGGGGCTTGAAGAACGGGCTGTTTACAACTATCTGGATGACCTAGAACAGTTGGGACACCCCGAGCTATTGAATTTCCATCTGGACAGGAGTTATGGAAAGTATTACATCGAACCCAAAAATCGCTTAGTCCTTAGCACCGTAGACGCTTTGGTCAGCCATGCTGCCCTCAGAATGATGGCACATCACTCGCCTGGGGACGGCAGATTCTACCGGGAAGCCTTGCTGAAGTTGGCGGAAAATCTGCCCTCCGACCTTCGCAATATCGCCATCCAAAGCACTTATGAGCTAGAGCAACGATCCGATAATCCGGGTGCTCGCAATCTTGGCAACAGCAGCAACCTCGAGCGCATCACCGAGGCTTGGCTGGGGCGAAACCCAGTTGTGTTCAACTACAAACTTCCCAACGACCGCATCATCAGGGTCGAAATCGAGGTCTACTTGGTGGAGGTCTCGAGGGCCAACATGGCGGTATACCTCATTGGCAGGGATACGCTCTACGCGAATGCTATCCACTACCTCGACAACCTCAAAGCCTACAAGCTAGACCGCATCACGGGCGCGGTCTCGGTCAAGGATTCCACCTACACGATTCCCGAAGACTTCGAGCCCCACGAGTATTTATCTTCGGCTTGGGGTATCGTAACCGGCCCAAACCCCATTACGGTCAAGCTCAAATTCTCCCCGGCTGCCGCGTACCGGATTAAGGAGGGCGGCTACCCCAACTTCAAAAAGGTCGAGCAACTCGAGGATGGCCATATTCTCGTTGAAATTGAAACCGGTACAGATGACCAAGGGTTCCCCCTCGAGTTGCTGCCGTGGATACAGAGCTGGGGGCCACGGGTGGAGGTACTGGAGCCTCAGAATCTGAGACAAACTTGGTTGGCAGAGGCACGGGCATTGGTCGCACAGCACGGTGGAATCAATCAGTTTACTGTGAAGCAATATTGGGCACATACCCACCAAGACCGCAGTAAATGGCAGACTATGCTCGAGCACACTACCGAAGTAGCTCGGCTGGCCTCGGAACGAGCAGATTACTTCGGCGAAAGAGCTAAAGCCAATCTGGCCGGGCTCCTGCACGATATCGGCAAGTACGGCGACCTGTTCCAACGCCGCCTGGAAGGCAAAGAAAGCGGCTTAGACCATTGGTCGGCGGGGGCACATATTGCCTTATTTGAGTACCGAGCAATTGAGATTGCCCTGGCAATTCAGGGACACCATATTGGACTGCAATCCGGGGCCAAACAGAGCTTACTGGAGATGAAACTCGAGGAATTACAGAAGAAGCACCCCCTCGAGCTTCGGCTGACCGAAACCAACGTTGACCTGCTCAAGCAACGCTTAGAGGCCGATGTGGGCAGTCTGCCAGCACCGACTCAGCCAATCCCAAAGACTTTGAGTGCCGCCGAGATGCTAGATACCCGGATGCTCTTCTCGGCTTTAGTGGATGCCGACTTCTTAGATACCGAGCGCACCATGAACCAGGGCAACGCCCGATTTATACCGCGCCCTGTCGCCCCAAAGCTGCAAGCCTCGAGGGCTCTCGAGCTGCTGGAAGCCCGGCTTGAGCAGCTCGGGAACGATGAGAGCATTCCCCAGAAGACCCGCGAGCTTAGGCGTTCTTTAGCCGATGATTGCGCGAACGCAGCGAATAATCCGGCTAGAATCTTCACCCTGACCGCTCCAACCGGCACCGGCAAAACCCTTTCCATGCTGCGGTTCGCTTTGAGGAGGGCGGCTCAAGACCCCGAGGTTCGCCGTATCGTGGTGGTGCTACCGTTTCTGAGCATTCTCGACCAAACCGTGAACGTCTACCGTCAGTTGTTTGCCGAGTTCGGGGAGCACTATATTCTGGAACACCACAGCCTGACAGGGATTCGAGACAAGAATTCGACCAGCGATCAACAATCCATACTCGAGCGCCAGAAGCGACTCCTTACAGAAAACTGGGACGCGCCTATTGTCATTACCACCAGCGTCCAGTTGCTCGAGAGCCTCCACGCGAGCCGCCCTGGAGCCTGCCGAAAGCTACATAACTTGGCAGGGAGCATCATCCTTTTCGACGAAGTGCAGACTTTGCCCGTAAAGCTAGCGGTTCCTACACTCAAAACCCTCTCGGGGCTCACCAATGAGAAGTACAACTGTACAGTGTTATTCTCTACCGCTACCCAACCTGCTTTCGATACCCTTCATACCAGCATTCAGCAAGGTGAGCCAATCGACTCGGGCTGGCAACCCAGCGAGATTGTTGCCCAGCAAGCCCAACTCTTTAGCCAGGCCCAGCGCGTTAACAGTGTTTGGAAAACCCAAAACGCCTTGACGTGGCCCCACTTGGTAGCAGAACTCCAAGACCAACCCCAGGCCCTATGCATTGTGAATCTCAAGCGCCACGCCTATGCACTCACCCAGGAAGCTCAGAAACAGCGGCTCGAGGGCATCTATCACCTCTCCACGGCCCTTTGCCCACAGCACCGACGCGACCTGCTAGCGCAGATTGTGGCCGACTTGAAGGCTAAAAAACCTTGCCGGGTCTTTGCCACACAATGCGTAGAAGCCGGTGTAGACCTCGACTTTCCTAACGTCTACCGGGCCCTGGCTCCCCTCGACGCGATTGCTCAAGCCGCAGGACGTTGCAATCGCCATGATTCTCTACCGGAGAGAGGAACCCTTACAGTATTTTTGCCGGAAGAGGAAAAATACCCTACCAGAGCCTACCAGCAAGCTGCCCAACTCACTCGCAGCCAGCTCGTAGAGCATGACGGCCTCAACCTCGACGACCCCGAAACCTATCGTCGGTTCTACAAAAGCCTCTACAACATTGCTGATACCACAGACCAAGAACTCGAGAATTTCATCAAAACCCAAAACTACGAAGAGTTTGCCAAACGTTACCGACTCATCGAGACCCACGCCGTAAATGTGGTGGTTCCCTACAACCTCGAGGCCAAAACCCTCATGCAGGAAGCTCGAGACAGTGGCATCACCGGCGACTGGATGCGGCGGGTGCGGGGTTATACGGTTCCGCACTTCTTGGCTGTGGACGGGGTCCCGCCATACCTCGAGACCCTCTTCCTCCGCTACCAGTGGGGTAGCCGCACCGAAGTTTCTGATTGGTTTTTGTGTGGTGAAGAAAGCCGCTACGACTCGTTATTGGGGTTTTTACCTGAGGAAGGGGGTGTATTTGGTGCGCTCGTTGTCTAAGGCAAACCGCTAATCAAGCAGAGTTTTCCTACAGGAGGACGAATGAAGACGTTTGTTTTAGAGGTCTGGGGCGATTTCGCCTGCTTCACCCGCCCAGAGTTCAAGGTGGAGCGCTTCAGCTACCCGGTCATGACCCCCAGTGCGGCCAGAGCGATTTTCGACGCGATTTATCTGGAGTTCAATAAGGGCACGCCCAAACAACCTGCAATGTACTGGCAAGTCGAGCATATCGAAATCGTGCAGCCGGTACGCTACATCGCCCTGATGCGCAACGAGGTGAAGGAAAAAATCAGCGAATCCAGCGTGAAGAAGTGGATGAAAGACCCCAGCAAACTCGAGCCGATTTTTGCCGATGCCACCCGCGAAGAGACCGGCCAGGACACCAAGGGGCGCACTCAGCGCCAGACTATGGCTCTTAAAGGTGTGCGCTATCGGATTCATGCTCATGCTGTTTTGTACTCGGAGGATCAACAACTACGCCAGAAAGTGGAACATAGCTTTGAGCGGCGTGCAGGCAACGGTCAATGTTTTTACCAGCCATATTTGGGTTGCCGCGAGTTTAGCGCCTTCTTCCGGCTGGTCGAGCCTGGTGAAAGAGCACCAACGCTCGCGCCACACGATGAACATATTGGCTGGATGCTCTACGACGTATTCGACCTCTCGCGCCCAGGCAGCAGCACCGATAAACCTAGCATCAGCCTATTCGAGGCGGAGATTAGCGACGGGATTTTGCACGTTCCCCCCTACTCCAGTAGCCAAGTTCGTAAGCCCAGGGGAGGTGCTTAATGCTAGGACAACTGGTGGAGTATGCCAACCGTAAGGTATCGGGAATACAGACGGGTTTTACAACCAAAGATATTCGCTGGCTTGCGACGGTTAGTCCCGATGGACGATTCACAGGGTTGCTGCCGCTAGAAAATGCTGAAAAGACCTGCCCAGATTTATCACAACCTGAGATGGTAGGAATGCCCAAAGCCTTCCGGGCAATGGGGTATACTCTCGAGCAAGCCTCACATTTTTTGGCAGACACCTGTGCAGTGGTCTTTAAGTTGCCAGACCTCGACCGCGATGGGGCTATCAAAAAGCCTGAAGAATATGCAAAAAATTTGCAAAAGCATCAGACCTTCAAGGTGTTGATGCAGCTGGCGAGTGCAGAAGTTCTGAACCTGGTTCCCATCTATAAGGCCCTTTCCGATGATGCCCAGATGCAGAAGTTTTATCAAGACTTGCTTCAAGAGACCCAGAAGTCAGGCAAGGAGAAACTTAGGCCCACCGATAAAATCACTTTCTTTATCGAAGGGCAGTGCATTCTGGACACCCTCGAGTGGCGTGATTGGTGGCGGACTTTTAGAACCAAGGCTTTTGCAAGAACAGAGCCCCAAGACCAAGATGCTGAAAGAAAGATGCTGTCTTTGGCGACAGGTGAGCTTGCCGAACCCGCACCCACCCACCCTAAAGTAATGAACCTCGGGGGGAGTGCATTTGGCTTTGCTTTTGTCACCTATGACAAGGAGGCCTTTGAGTCCTTTGGGTTATCCCAAGGAGAAAATGGAGCGGTAGATCAATTATCTGCAACAGCTTACCGCGCAGCCTTAGACAACATGTTGGGAGATGCCAAACAACTGGGTGAAATGAAAATCGCTCTTTGGTACGACCGCGATATTCCAAGCGAAAGCAATCTGTTTGCCGATATCTGGGAACCCGAGTCCGCCGACGCGGGCGCGGAGGCGAGTGCGCTGGAGAGAGCGAAAAAATTCTTAAACGCCATCCGCACAGGCGAGACACCGCTCAGCATTGCCCAGAGCCGCTTTTACGCCATCGCCATGAGCGGGGCCGCAGGCCGGGTGATGGTACGAGATTGGCAGACGGGCTCGCTCGAGCAGTTTGTAGAAGCTGTAAAGAAATGGTTCGAGGACTTAAGCATCACCAACGCGCGGGGCTCCAAGAACGCCAAGCTGCCAGGGCTCAACCGCCTATTGATGAGCTTGCAGCGCCCAAAATCGCCTGAGCAAAAACTTGATGACTACATAAAACCCGTCAAAATGCTGCAAATCCCCTTTTGGCGTACAGCCTTGAACCCATTGTTGCCGATTCCCTACGGCGCGGTTGCAAAGCTGATGGAAGCGCATCGCGCCAGCGTGATGACCGGTGAGTTTGATGAAGCCCTCAAGGCAGCTAAACCCGACGCGGCTTCGCTGGGGCGTATTTATGCCCGCATGAGTCTGCTCAAGGCGTACCACAATCGAAAAGGAGGCTACCGTATGACTCCAGCCCTCGACCCCAACCACCCTAGCAAGGCGTACCACTGCGGGCGTTTGATGTGCTTGCTGGCAAGGATTCAGGAACAATCGTCCGACGGAGAGATAAACGCGGGTGTGGTGCAACGCTACTACGGCGCGGCGAGCAGCACCCCTGGCCTTGTATTGGGCCGCCTGACCCGCCTTTCCCAAGCACACTTGAGCAAAATTTCCAAAGACTCACCCGGCCTAGCCTTTTGGCTCAACTCTCAGATTGCCGAGGTCTGGAATGCCCTGGGCAAGAACCTTCCTGCCACCTTGACGCTAGAAGAGCAAAGCCTATTTGCCCTCGGTTACTACCAGCAGTTTGCTTTCAACCGCACCAAGAAGAGCGACAACCCCGAGGCAACCGAAGATAAAAGCGAAAACGAAACCGAGTAAAGCCCTCACCCCAGCCCCTCTACCCTTGGGAGAGGGGGTCTAGCAAGGAGAATCCCATGTCTAAGCCTATCCAAAACCGCTACGAATTTATGCTGATTTTCGACTGCAAAGACGGCAACCCCAACGGTGACCCCGACAGCGGCAATGCACCCCGCGTTGACCCCGAGGATGGGCACGGTTTGGTGAGCGATGTAGCCATCAAGCGCCGCATTCGCAATTATGCTCAGGCTGCCGGTCAGAACATCTTTATTCAACACGGTACGAACTTGAATCGCCCTATCTTCGAGGCCCATGAGCAAACCGAAGGCGGCTTTATGGGAACCAAAACTAAAGGGAAAGTGGGGGCGGCTCGAGACTGGATGTGTGAGCAGTTTTTTGACGTGCGTACTTTTGGGGCAGTGATGAGCACGGGTGCCAATGCTGGACAAGTGCGAGGCCCGGTGCAAATTACGTTTGCCCGTAGCGTCAATCCTATCTTTGCCTCAGAGTTCAGCATTACCCGTGGAGCTGTAGCTGAAGATGTTAAGAACGCCAAGACCGTCGCGGACTGGCTCAAGTGGGAGGCCGAGCAACCCGAAGACAAACTCCGCACTATGGGGCGCAAGAGCCAGATTTCTTACGGGCTTTATGTCGCTCGAGGCTTTATTAGCGCCCACCTGGCCCAAGGCACCGGTTTTAGCGAAGATGACTTGAAGGTGCTGCTGGAAAGCCTCCTCAACATGTACGAGCACGACCGCAGCGCCAGCAAAGGGCTCATGTCTACCCGCAAACTGATTGTGTTTAAGCACGTAGGCACCGACCCCAACAATACTGAGCAAAACGGGCGGCAAGCCATGCTGGGCTGTGCACCTGCCCACAGGTTGTTGGATTTGGGGCAAGTAGTTTCGATTCATCTGAGCGACCAGAGCAAACCTCCGCGTCATTTCTCCGATTACGAAGTGGTAGCCGAGGCCAGCAAGCTACCCAGAGGGGTACAGATGCTCGAGCTGGACTACTGGGACGAGGGAAAGCTCGAGACCGGCTGGGTGGGAGCGTGAGCCGTGGCCAGAAGAATTCCTTCCCCTCCTCCTGAACTCAAGGAACCGGAACTAGAGACCTGGACGCTTCAACTCAAGACCATCACCCCCATGTTTGGCGGCAGCGCTACCCCGCGCAAGGTGGACGACAATAACCCTATCCGGGCTGCGAGCGTGCGCGGACACTTGCGCTTCTGGTGGCGGGCCACGGCGGGGGCACAGTATCCAACTGCCGAGGCCCTGTTCAAAGCTGAGGAAGAGATTTGGGGGAGCGCGAAGCAGCACGGATTGGTGCGCCTGAAAATTACCCTTACAAACCCCGGAAATAAAAAAAGCCACTCAGACTTTGTGAATGGATTCGGGGATGCCAGAGGCTATGCCCTGTTTCCCTTTGCCGAAAACCGCAGAGAGAATACTCCCGCAGCATGCTGCCTGCAAGACATCGCCTTTTCCCTCGAGTTGACCTGCCCCGCAGCATTTCGGTTCGAGGTTGAAGCGGCGGTTGGCGCTTGGGTTATGTTTGGGGGGATTGGGGCAAGAACCCGGCGCGGGTGTGGGAGCCTCGAGCTTATTTCTCAAATCTCTACCACAACAAAAACCCAAAGGTTGCACCAAAACCTTCTGACCCTTGCACCTGCGGCTTACCTGATCGGGGATAAGCTATCTGACCCAGTTGCAGCTTGGAAAAAAGCTGTTGAGCTATACAAGGAGTTTCGCCAAGGCAAAAAATTTGCCCGAGACGAGGGCTCTGATCACAGTAAACCCAACAAACTTGGGAGATCGAGGTATCCAGAGCCAGACTCCATCCGAAGAATCTCTCCAAATGCTAAATGGAGACATCAAGCTAAACACCCAGTACAAGGATTCCCCAGAGCCGATTTGGGATTGCCTATTGTTTTTCACTTTATCAATGAAGGCACCGACCACACCCTCGAGTCCACCTCTGAATTTGGAACCCGTTTTGCTTCGCCTGTGATTACAAAAGCCATCAAGGTGGATGGGGGTTACGTTCCCGCTATCCTCCTTTTGGACGCGCCGCATGTTTGGGAGGCGGGCGATCTGAAGTTTGAGAAGCAGGACAAGAAAATTGCTCGAGCACAAGTAGAACTAACCCTCCAACAGCGCCAACAAGTATCTCCCCTAAAGGGTTTACCCATCCGCGAAGCGCTGCTCGAGTTCGCCAAAAGCAAAGGCTTCAAGGAGGTGCGCCTATGAGCCACCTCCTCGCCATCTCCATCGGCCCGGTGCAAGACTTTATTGCCGCCGCCCGCCGCACCGCCGACTTGTATGCCGGATCCCAAATCTTGCAGGAGATCTGTAAGGCTGCTGCTGAATCCATACATTCAAACGGCGGAACCCTGATTTTTCCTTCTGGCCCCAGTGCCGACGGAGCCAACAAAATTCTGGCCAAGGTCTCTGGCGACCCGGCGAGGCTCGTGGAAACTGCCAAGCAAGCCGCACAAAATAAGCTGCTGGCGCTTTGGAAAGAAACGACGGACAAGCTTTCTCCAGAGCAGAAAAGCCTAATTGATACCCAGCGTGCCCAAGAACAGCTAAACCACTTCCTCGAGTTCTACGCCGCCTGGGTTCCACTGGGCGACAATTACCCCAATGCTCGCAAAACAGTTGAGCGCCTGCTGGCTGGACGCAAAGCCTTGCGGGAGTTTTCCCCTACACAGCAGTTTGATGAGGGCATCCCTAAATCACCCCTCGACCCCTCGAGGGCCAGCATTGTCCTTGATCTCAAGCCCCTGACGGATGTTTCACCATTGTACTTGAGAGCCACCGAGCATCTAGACGCGGTCTCACTACTAAAGCGCTGCTACGGTGTGTTGAACTCCGGGAAAGTCGTGGATACCCGAACTATGGCCCGCCGCGCTGCGCGACCCAAAGCAATGCCCGATGAGCGCCACGGGGAAGACGACGACAAGCTTCAAGAACCCCAGCCCTACTACGCCATTCTGGTAGCCGATGGCGACAAAATGGGCGACCTGATTTCGCAAAAGAACTCTCCCGAAGAACATCAAAAGCTGTCGGCAACACTAGATGATTTCGCCCAAAAAGCCAAGAAAATCGTAGCCGAGCATCACGGGTTTTTGGTGTATTCAGGTGGTGATGATGTGCTGGCAATGTTGCCCGTCAACACCGCAATTGCTTGTGCCAAAGGACTGTCCGAGGAATTTCGCCATGCAATTGCTTGTGCCAAAGGACTGTCCGAGGAATTTCGCCATACGGTGCGAGGCATGCTCTCGGCTGGGGTCGCCATCGTACACTACCGCGAACCCCTTTCTTTATCACTGGAAGCCGCGCGCACCGCCGAAAAAGCCGCCAAAAACGGCGGACGTGACTCGCTGGCGATGGCGTTGCACACCAGGGGTGGCGCACCGCTGACCGTGGTGCGGAAGTGGGATGACCTGCGCTGGGAAGAGCTGCAAAAGGCTTATCAAGCTAAAGGGGTCTCCCGTGGCTTGGCCTACGAGCTGCGCGAACTGGCCAGGGAGTGGCAGGAAGAAATGCGGATTGATTACCTGCAAGCCGAAGCCGAGCGAATCTTAAAACGCAAAGAAGGCAAGGGGCTTAAGTTACCGGAACTTCACAGCATCCAAGATCTCGAGGTCTTTGCAAATCAACTGGTCATTGCCCGCTTCCTCAGCGGCATCGAGGCTGAGATGGAGGTGCAAAATGGCTGAACGGGTTTTAGATATTCACGCCCTTAGCCCCCTGCTTTGGCGCGATGGGCGGCCCTTTGCCGGGGCCGAAGGCAGCGAGACCACCGCCCGCAGCCTGCCCCTGCCGCTGCCCAGCACCATCGCGGGCTTTGTGCGCACCCAGATCGGGCGCAAGCAAGGGGCTAAATGGGAAGATCACAGCTTTTTGCAGAACCTTCATAACATCCAAATCTGTTCGCCACTGCTGGCTAGGAGCTGCGAGATTGTGTTACCTGCTCCACGTGACACGGTGGTTTATAAAGCAGGCGAAGAAGCAAAGGTGATGCGCCTTAAGCCCAAAGAACTTACCAGCGGGGCTGGCTGTAACTTGCCTGAGGGCTTACAGCCGCTCGAGGTAACCGCCGACTTCAAACCCGAATCTGGTTATTCGCTTTGGGGTCAGGCCAACATGACCAACTGGTTGTTGGGTAAAGCGGTGATTCCCGAAAAAATCGAGCCGCTACTGCTGGACACCCGTGTTCATGTGGCGATGGATTCGGAAAAGGGCAAAGGCAAAGACGGGCAACTCTATAGCGTGGCCTACCGCACTCTCGAGACCCTGCAAGATGGACGACACCACCAGTGGAGCATCCGGGCAAGGGTTTCACTGCCGGACTGGGCAGGGCTGGAGTCAGTGGGGCTGCTGGGCGGTGAGTCGCGGCCTGCCGCCATTGCGCTTAAGGATGGTCTTTCCCAGCACTGGTTCGACTGTCCCAATGAAATCAAGACCGCCTTTGATGGCTTAAGGGTGGGCGACCTGGTTCGGCTGGTTCTGGCTACCCCCGCCCTTTTTGAGCAGGGTTGGCGACCTGGCTGGTTGGATAAGTGCGGTGAGCAGCATTTGCCCAGGGGGCTGGGAAAGGTGAAACTCAAACTGGTCTCGGCAGCGATAGGGCGGCGCGAGGCAGTGAGCGGCTGGAACCTGCGTGGTAACCAACCCAAGGCGGTGCGCTGGATGGTTCCGGCCGGCAGTGTCTACTTTTTTAAGATTTTAGAGGGCAACCCTAGCGATTTACTGGAATCCTGGCTGCGGCCCGTGAGCGACCTCGAGCAAGACCGCAAGGACGGCTTTGGGCTGGCCCTTTGGGGAGTGTGTTGAATATGAAAGCAAAGGCAATTTTCTGGCAAGCCCTCACGCCGATTCACCCCGGCACGGGTCAGGATAGCGGCAGCGTAATTGACCTTCCGGTGGCCCGCGAAGCGGCCACCAAGTTTCCCATCATTCCTGCCAGCAGCCTTAAAGGGGTGCTGCGGGATGGACGTGAGGATGAAACCAGCAATAAGATTTTCGGCTCTATAGAGGCTGCGGGTGAGCTAACTCTGACCGATGCCCGCATTTTATTTCTGCCGGTGCGCTCTTATGCCGGAACCTTTGCCCTGCTGACTTGTCCGTTGGTCTTGCAGCGCTTGTGGCGCGACCAAATGGCTCTGGGTTTGGGAATGCAACGCGAGCTTCCCGACGTGGGTCAGACCCAGGCCGTACTGACCTCCTCGAGCAAAATCCAGCACAGCAATCAGGTAATCCTCGAGGACATAGACCTCGAGGCCCAACAGGGCCTAGACAGCCTGGCTAAAGCCCTCAGCCAAGCTATTTTTGGCAGCGAAGAAGCCTACTTTATAGAGCGCTTGGCCCTGGTGCATAACGATGTGTTTAGCTACTTTAGCGAAACCGGGATGGAGGTGATTGCCAGGGTCAAGCTCAAAAGCGACAGCAAAACCGTGCAAGACGGTGGTCTGTGGTACGAAGAGGCGATTCCTGCCGAGGCCATTTTCTCGAGCTTTGCCCTTTCCAAAACCGATGATTTTGCCGAGTTGAATAAAACCTACATTCAAATTGGCGGTAAGGCCAGTGTAGGGCGGGGCCTGCTGCGAAAATTGGAGGTGAAGGCCAATGGGTGAGCCACAAACCATTGCAAAAGTTACTACCCGCGCTCAAAAAGACATGGCCTTGGCGCTTAAGTTGGTGGCGGATGTGCAAGAAAAGCACGAGAGCGGGAAGCGCGACGGTACCAAAGGCCGCTATCAATCTTTGTGCCAAGAGTTTGCGGTGATGGTACGAACCATGGGGCTTTGCCAAACTCTGGCTTTCTGCGAATCGAAAAAGGGCAGTGGTGGGGGTTTGCCTGAGGCGCACGATATCCTCCTTAACCACGTGAAAAAAATCCTTGGCTTCCAAATCCAAGACGACCTGCCGCGAGACGGCCTGCTGCAAAGGATTCAGGATGCGTCGGCTTCTGAGTATATGCACCACACCCGGCGGGTGCTGGAGGCCTGGGTGTACTTCAAGCGCTTTGCTAAGAGCGTGTTAACGGTGGAGGACTAGCCATGCTGGACATCCGCCGACAAGCCCTTAGACACCTGACTCCTGCGGGCAGTCACGCGGGTCTGGCCCTGAGCCAGATGCTAAACACCCACGAAAAGCCCACCTCCAAAGAGATCCACCCCTATACCGCTCTGATCAGTAGGATTGCGGATTTGAAGGTATCCCCGGTATATGCAGGTGCCTTCAATCGCTGGAAGGCAGCCCTGCCCGGCGCGGTGTTGCTCGAGGCCACCACCAGCGGGCCACTCGCCATTGGTTTGGGCAACGCCAGCCCGATTGAAGTCGGTTTGGCGATTCAGCACACCTATGGCACGCCTTACCTACCTGGCAGCGCGATCAAGGGTTTGCTGGTGCGGGTAGCCCAACATTACGGTCTTGACGAAGAGCAAAAAAAGGTTCTTTTTGGCACAACCGAAAACGCCGCGCATATCGTGTACTGGGACGGCTGGCTTGATCCTGCCAGCCAGCAGCCTTTCCAACTGGATGTCATCACCGTGCATCATCAAAGCTACTACGGCAGCCGGGGCGAGTCACGGCCCACCGACTTCGAGCCATGGCCCACCGACTTCGACGACCCCAACCCGGTGGCTTTCCTCAGCGTGAAGCCGGGAACCAAGTTCGTGCTGGCAATCTCGAGCAACTCCGAAAACTCCGCCGACTGGGTAGTCAGGGCTGCCGAGATGCTCGAGTGGGCTCTAGAAAATTTGGGCTTGGGGGGCAAGACCAACGCTGGGTATGGGTACTTTGGCGACTTCAAGGTCACAGTCCCTGAGAGGCCTAAATCGCCGAAGGAGCAAGCGGAGGAAGCCGAGAGGCAAACTCGAGAAGTTCTGGGCCAGGCTAAAGATGCCTCCTCGCTGTCCAAAATTGATGACTATCTCCCCAAGCTTGAGGCGCTGGAACCGGTCTTGCGGAAAACCAGCCTCGAGGCCATCAAGGATCACCTGACGACCATGAAGCGCTGGGACTTGGAGAAACGTCGTTGCAAGAGAATCCAAGCCTTATTGGAGGAGACATGATTGTCCTCTCTATGCTGGGAACGAACGATTACAAAGAAATCTCTTACACTTGGGACAAGAAAAAAGCCCGTCCGCATAAGTTTTTTCAGGCTGCTCTGCTCGAGTGGTTCCCCCAGGCCGACGCACTGATTTGCGTTACCTCAGAAGCCAAAGAAAAGCATGGGCAAGCGGTGCAGCAACTCTTGCCCAAGGCCCAACTAATTGATATTCCCTCGGGAAAAGATGAGGCCGAATATTGGGATATTTTCAACATCATCGGGCAGCATATTCCCAGCGGGGCCGAGCTTGTTTTTGACATGACCCACGGCTTTCGCTCCCTGCCCACCTTGGCGCTGCTGGCGGTCAGCTTTTTGCGGGCGGCAAAGGCGGTTCAACTCAAGCACATTTTGTACGGAGCCTACGAGGCGAAAACCGACGACATTGCTCCGGTCTTCGATCTAACCAAGTTCGTCAAGATGCTGGACTGGGCCAGTGCTACCAACCGCTTTTTGGACACAGGGGATGCTAGCAAGTTCCGCCCATTGGTTGAGACAAGGGGGGCAAAACCGCTCAATGTTGACCTCAATTCAGCCGTCCAGCAATTAGATTCGCTTTCTGCGGCTCTATCTACCAATCGTGCCATGCGCATTGGAGAATTGGCGCAACAATCCCGCAAAAAAATAGACCAGGCTCAAGGGGCAGATTGGGAAGCCAGCCATGCCCCACTGAAACTGTTGCTGCCCCGTCTCAAAGGTGGCCTTGATCTCTTGGTTCGTGATGAAAATAGCTCTCAAGAAGCGCAGCTAGTGCAGAGCTTTGGGGGGGTGATTTGGTTTTTGCGGCATCGGCAGTATGAGAAAGCCATCGGGCTGGCACGGGAGTGGATGGTTTGTTTCGTGCAGTGGAAACAGGGTGGAAATTGGACACAAAGCCTGGAGCAGCGTGAGCAGACCGAGCGCTGGTTAAATGATGCCGCCAAGAATTCCTCTGAGGACGAATGGAAGCCATTTGTGGCGCTATGGAAAAACCTGGGCCATTTTCGCAACGATTTGTTGCACTTTGGCTTCCGCGATGCACCGCGCAAGGAGCACGCCATCCCTGACGAGGCCGAGCAACGCCTAAAAGAACTCAAGGCCATCGTCCGCAAAATGGGCCTCGAGCTGCGGGAGCCCTCATGAGCAGCGTCATCCTGACCACGGTAGGCACCAGCCTGCTGGGTAACGTTGCTAAAGCGAACCTTCGTAGAGAAGACACCCCGGCCATCCTGGGCTATATCCGCAGCGACCCCACCAAAGCCAGCGCCGAGACCAATTCGCTGAGCCACCTTCTGAGGGCAGGTGACCGGGTAGAGTTGCTGCACAGCGACACTGAAGATGGTCACTGGTGCGCCGAGCACGTGGCCATGTATCTGCGCAAACAAGACTTTCCTGTAGAACTGCGAAAGGTATCGGGTCTGGCCTACGAAGCCAAGGGTTTTGTGGACTATGGGCTGCGGCAGTTCGTGCAACTGCTGGCCGGGCGCATTCGCCAAGCCAAGCGGCAGGGCTCTTCGGTAGGTATTAACGCTACCGGGGGCTTCAAGGCTGAGATTGCCTACGCCACAGCGCTAGGACTGGTGTTCAAGATTCCGGTCTACTACATTCACGAGAAGTTTGGCGACATCGTGACCCTACCGCCTTCACCCTTTGGTTGGGACAATACCCTAATCGCCTGGAACACCGATTTCTTCGACTGGATTGATGAAACCCTGCGGCCTAAGGCAGAGGTGAGGGCTCGAGCAGCCGCATTGCCCAAAGAAGCCAGTTTGCTACTCGAGGACATGCCCGATGGCTACACGGTACTTTCTCCCTTGGGCCAGGCCTACCTCGAGGCCTTCCGGGCCGAACTCGAGCAAGCCCAAACTGTTCCGGTTTATCTCTCCAAAAAGGCTCGGCAGGATTGGGAGCGCTTTGCCCCCTGTACCCAAGGTAAATACCGGCGTTTGATCGCACGGCTGCGCTTGCCCAACCGGGCGGCTCAGAGCGAACTCAAAAGTGGGGGGGGTGATGCACTGGGTTATCCCAAAGGCCACACCGATGAGCGCCTATTTTATGCCGAGGTCGAGGGTCAGCTCTTTGTGTTCGAGTTTGCTAAGCACGGCAAGGAATACGACAACTTTTGTACCAGAGGGCTGTGCTGGAACGATTATCCCCGAGATGGGTTCGCGCTCTGGGAGAACTGAGATGTCCGACCTCGAGCCCAACCAACCTGAAGCCGAAGTAGATTCTGAGGATCGTTTTCCTAAGTATCCAAGCTCCTCTTCGCTGGAGCCTATTAATATCAGTGCGCTGGCCCAATATGCCTATTGCCCGCGCCGCTGTGCTCTGATTTTGCTGGAGCAAGACTGGAACGACAACGAGTACACCCTGCGAGGCACTCGTGCTCACGAAACGGTAGATGTGCCCGAAGGGTTAACTCGAGAAGGGGTACAAGTAGAGCGGGCTCTGCCGTTGTGGTCTGAACGGCTGGGTTTGATAGGAAAAGGCGATGTGGTGGAGTTTGTTGACAACATCCCCTACCCTGTCGAGTACAAAGTGGGCAACCGCTGGGCCAAGCTCTCGGACGAGGTTCAGCTTTGTGCTCAGGCTATGTGCCTCGAAGAAATGTTTGGCGTGCCCGTGCCAGAGGGGGCCTTGTTCTACAAGACCACCCAGAGGCGGCGGGTTATTGACTTAACTCCCGAGCTGCGGGCAGAGACGCTGATGATTATTAGGGCTGTGAGGCAACTGATGTCCCAGGACAAGCTACCCGCGCCGGTAGCCGATAACCGCTGTCCTAACTGCTCTCTCCTCAACTCTTGTATGCCAGAAGTTCCACAGGCCCTCCAGAAACTACTCACCCTTGGCCTGGAGGGGGATACATGAACACTCAATTGCTCAATACCCTCTATATTCAAACCCAGGGAACTTATCTGCGCCTCGAGGGCGACACCCTACGCATCGAACAAGAGAAGACCGTTCTGCGGCAAATCCCCCTCCACCATTTGGGCGGGGTTTCTATATTTGGCAACGTGTTGGTTTCTCCTTTTCTGTTGTACCGCTGTGCCCAGGATGGGCGAGAAGTGGCCTGGTTTGGCGAGAATGGCAGGTTCCAGGGACGCTTGGCTGGCCCGGTATCGGGCAATGTGCTGCTTCGCCGGGCTCAGCACCAAGCGCTGGAATCTGCATCGGTTTCGCTGTACATGTCCCAGCGCTTCGTGGAGAGCAAGCTGCGCAACACCAGGGCCATTTTGCAGCGGGCGGTGCGCGAGCGGGGTGAGACCGAAGCCCTAGCTCTGGCGGTCTACGAGCACGAAAGTGCTCTGCGCCACCTACCCCAAGCTCGCACCCTGGACGAGGTACGGGGGCTGGAGGGCAACGCTGCCAGTACCTATTTTGCGGCCTTTGGCGACCTTCTGCTCTCGGGAGAGTTCGGGTTTGACGGGCGCAACAAGCGCCCCCCCAGAGACCCCGTAAATGCTTTGCTGGGCTTTGTTTACTCCATGTTGACTACCCAATGTACGGCTGCCCTCGAGGGGGTTGGGCTAGACCCGCAGGTAGGTTTTCTTCACGCCCTCAGACCGGGGCGCAATGCCCTGGCTCTTGACCTGATCGAGGAGTTCAGGGCTTGGTGGGCCGACCGTCTGGTGCTTTCTATGCTCAACCGCAAACAGCTCAACCCCAAGCACTTCGAGGAGCGCCCTGGTGGGGCAGTGATGCTGGGTGAAGACGGGCGCAAGGAAGTGGTGGTTGCTTTTCAGAAACGCAGGCAGGAAACTGTTCAGCATCCCTTGTTCAAAGAACCCGTAGCCGTAGGTTTGCTACCCCATATCCAAGCCCGTTTAATGGCTCGGTATCTGCGAGGTGACCTGCCCGAGTACCCGCCCTTCATGGGGAAGTGAGACCGATGGAAAGGCTTGATATTCTCGTTACCTACGACGTAAACGTGACCTCCGAGGACGGCCGGTCGCGGCTGGCGCGGGTCGCCAAAATCTGCAAGAACTTCGGGCAGCGGGTGCAGATGTCGGTCTTCGAGTGCCGCGTGACCAAGGCCCAGCTCGAAGACCTCGAGGCCAAGCTGCTCAAGGTGCTCGAGCCAGATAAGGACAGCCTGCGCATCTACAATCTTGTGGGTGGGCGCGAGAAGTGCTTGCGGGTGCACGGGCAGGACAAATATCAAGACTTTGATGATCCACTGGTGATTTAACGCCCGATTTCGCCCGCGCGAACCCCAAGCAAGTAGCGAAATACCGGGGGGTTCGCGCTCAAGGCCTAAGCCCCTTGGTGGACATTGAAAACTCGAGTATGCTGTAGCTACCTCCACCTTGTGGAGGCGGCCTTCATAGCCAGGTTCGCGCAAAGTAGAGACGATTTGGCGTGGCACAGTGGTGTTTTTTGGGGGCAGTTCCACTCGGGGTTTTCCTCGAGTGAGGATTGAAACAAACATCTTCAAAGATATACCCCCGGGGGGATTACGTTCCACTCGGGGTTTTCCTCGAGTGAGGATTGAAACTGGGACGACGATTCCTACATGGCCGTAAGGCATCGAGTTCCACTCGGGGTTTTCCTCGAGTGAGGATTGAAACATCAGGGCCTGCCACTCTGGAGCATGGATGGAGGTTCCACTCGGGGTTTTCCTCGAGTGAGGATTGAAACTCGTCGGCCACGGGATTT
>JADEYI010000349.1_pt1 | contig 70360 bp, 100 predicted proteins | sample 8542331 | NCBI WGS metagenome assembly JADEYI01 (sample SAMN16510988, study PRJNA670497) | mine drainage metagenome | isolation source: biofilm near Copperflume 1 | place: Germany: Marsberg coppermine Kilianstollen | collected 2018-02 | reverse complement strand
ATATGTTGCCATGATTGTCGAGGAGCCGGATCCCGAAGGACCCAGGCCCCACCGGTGAAATGGAGATTTTTTTTTCAACTGCCACGAAGATCACTCTCTCTCATTGCATGAATCTCTATCCACCCGTCATGTCGATGACGTCATAGGGGGTCGATTTAGTTGATGTCTGGAAGGCCATAATCCGTTTCCCGCCAAGCCCGTCGCCATATACGCCCCGATGTCTTCGCCCATCAGAAATTACCTCGCATGAACGCCTCTCCATCATGGTCGGCACCCGCAACCAGTCAAAGCAACTGGCCCGTTTGGCATTCGAGCAGCTTCCCGATGAATTGCTCATGGAGATCCTGGCTCACCTCAAGGACAGGGACCTCGGGGTGGCCTTGTGCGTCGGTAGACGTTTCTTTGCATGCAAGGAGGCGGTATGGCGTGAGGCGTGCGCCAAACGATGGCCCACCTGGCATGCCGTTGCCCGAGGCTCCGAATTACCCTGGCGACGCCAATACGAAATGCTGAGCCTCCGGGAACGCGAGCTTCTGGTCCTCCCCAACCTGGCTGGCATCCAGAAGAAACAGACGGTGGTGAACGCTCAGAACCGCGCGGTTCTGACGGAATGGCTTGCTGAGGTGCGTAATGATCTGATGGTATATTTGAGATTGATTAGGGTACCATCGGTGCTGGCTTTTTTAGAAGAGATCATATAACTCCTGCCCGTTATGACCAGTTCTTCGCGCTTCTTTCCAGGTGTCATGGGATTGGCAGCTGGAGTCCACGATTGTTTTTAAGGCGGCGGCATACCTCGACCACTACCTGATGAACCACAACGTACCGGAGCTAGCAGGGTAAGCATCCTTCTGAATGCAATTGGCGGGCTCGCAAGTGAACCCTACGGGACGAGGAATTGCTGCCGAGGCTGCCGCCCAATCCTGACTGCTATATCTACCGAATGCATTGCCATCTGTATGACCACGGCCATCGCCCATTGGCTAAGCAAGGCTTTGACAGCATCTTGGTGTATGCAGATTTCAGCTTGTGGGCATCGCCTGCCTCAGAGTGGCAATGGGGGATGTGCAGCAACGAGCTGCGCAGACGGAGTTAGAGGAGGAGAAGAAATCGATGGATCCAGCTCGCTTCGCTTATATCTCGGACCGGACTTACACCGCGGCTCAGGTGCAGGAGATGACTGCCGTCGTGCAGAAGAGCACCTGCGACGACTTACGCACGTGTCCCAATGCAAAAATGTTCTTGCGGAGCTTCTGGTATCGGTCGGTGCAGGGTGGAGCCATTTCAAAGGAAGAGATGCACATATACACGCTGGCCAGGTAAAGTCCAAACACGCGTTCTGGGTGTATTGCGCTTGAACATTGCCATGCTAAACAAGGCATAATATATATACATCATCATCGAACGTATTCGTGTCCTTTTGCTCTTATTTGTGGTCCCGAGTGTTTTACCATAATCACGCCATGATGCATGCACCAGGCAGTGTGGGCAGTCCTGTAACCGAATACCACCCTCATGCGATACCCATTTCATAACGTTCTGTTCACCAACACTCTTGTATATCTTACAAGTGCCACGTTCACTGGTGCAGCTTCTTCCTCCAGTTGGCACTCCTGGACTTGGACCTGTCCCTGTTGCCAGCCTCCCTTCTGGCAGCGGCTGCCCTGGCCAACTCCATGGAATTGTTTGGAAAGGAAAGCTGGCCGTGCACCATGCAGCACTACTCTGCATATCTACCTGCCGACCTGGAAACCACCCGCTCAAAATTGAACCAGGTCAGTTGCCTGCATTAATTTTCCAGCACTGTCCCTGCTCAAATGCCAGAAGCTCCTTTTATAACCATTTCTTTTCTCCTGCTCACTCAATTCTTGTTCTCTTGTTATCTTCTTCAACGCTTTTGGGCCTTCTGCAAGCTTTCCTATCAATTTCATTGCAGGTCATTTCTAATTTGTCCCCTGTCAAGCTTGACTTCAGTCAGGAGTAAGGTAGAGGACCCACACCCTCTTGGTTGCTTTTTGAAGTATTTTATGCCTGCCCAATGTCTCGGGCCGCTGGGCAAGGGTTGCTCGGGCCCAGAGATATTGCTTACATTGTGACCAGCACGTGCTTGGGGATGAGCGCCATCTGGTTTTTTAGTGCTCTGCTGTGCAGTCCATTCGGGACCAATATCCTGCTTTGTTTGGTGCCGCCATTCAGACCATGCAACAGTTCATGTGGCAGTTGGGTGTTGTCAGTGTTGCACACTTTGTCATGGATTGTTTTGATCACTTGGATGCTGTCAGTACATCCAATCAGCCCTGGGCGGCTGGAGTTAATGTGTAATATCCTTCCTTCCTTCCTTCTTCATGTCATTTTTGCATCTCAGCATGCACCCTGCAACAAAGCATTCCACTGGCAGAAAAGCAACATGTTCTCAAATGCACCTCAGGATAGCGCTCTTTTTTCAGGCCAATGCATGGTCTCTGAACTTAGAATTCTCTGGAAGCCCCTCTCAGGGTGGCCTCCTCAAATTTGCTGACAAACACTGGTCACTGCAGGTGCAAGCCAGCTCCTCGGCAGAGCACGTTCGATCCCTGTGGAGGAAGCACCATGAGCACCACGGCTATGAAGAGTACAGGGACGAATGGACGCGCGCACTGCAGCTCATCGCATGCCCCTGCCCAGCCCCGGCCGTCAAATGCAGCAGCACCTCGTCCTCAGGCTCGGCTCAGACAATCGGTCCCCTGTGATCTGCGTGCCCTGTCAGGCATGCTGGTGTACGCTGCATGCTTGCGCCCTCATGGGCACCTACTGTTCAGATATACTTTTTTGTCTTGAAGATGCTCCGTGCGCATCCGCGCTGTTGGCGCGGATGAATAAATAACGTGCTGGCCGCCTTACTTTGCTCCTCAATAAGGAGCTGCAGGATGGCTGCAGCGGTTGTGAACATTGGAGAGCAGGAATTAGGATTGTGAATAAGGTTATTAAAGATATTAACAACAAGATGAAGTTGTCTGCCAGGTTTCTGGCGCAATTTTTTGCAGCAGCTTCGGTGGTGTGGTAGAGTAGCAGGCATACTATTGATCATTCATTAGGTGGGGTGCAAGCAGCATCACAGAATGTTTCAAGACTTAGTTTGACGATGTGCCAGACGAGTGACCTGGCAGGACAGTGCAGACAGACTGACAATGGCAATCTTTCTGTTCAAGAACGATTGCTTGGGAACAAGCTAATCCTGAATGAGAGCGATGATCATAATTGAGAGACAGCTGTGTTTGATTGAGATCGATATGATGATACCAACCATAGATGCAAGGCTCTTGGCAAATGGTATGGATGCTGGTGTGACCTGTGCTGTAGTACAGCAGAATTTGCACCGTCATGCTTCACTGAGCGTCATGCAGCAACGAGCTTCAGCTGTGACTGAGTCTTTCCTTTCGATGCCATTGAATCCATGAACACTACAACGACATTGTAACTGTTTTTGCTGGGCAATTTGCAGGTGGATTGTGCAATTTCTCTGAAATGCATGGCATCATTCCACGAATATTGCATGATGGTGTTCTTTGATTGTCAGCTTCTAGTGTTACACTATTACATATAACTATTACAAGAGGATGTGCCACAGGTTCACCAAAACCCTGGCAGGCTCCCGGTGCAATCAAGACTTCTGCTGTTTTTCTGGTGCTCCCACTCTTGCATATATTCCTTTGCTCTTAATTCAACGCATATGCGCAGGGTCCTTTACTTGGCCTTGCGCCGTTTCCGCCCGCCCTCTGCTCGCGTGCGCACCGGCTGCGTGGCAGCACTCGGAGCTGCATCAGCCTTCCGTTTGGCGCCAGCAGCTCCAGCCGCCTTTGGCTTACCCGTAAACGAGGCCCGCTGCTTGCCTGCTGCTGCTACCTTGGGCCGCTGTGCGCCTCCAGCTGCCCTTTGCGCTCTAGGGACCTGCTTTGCGGCTGGCCCGCCTGATCCAGCCTTCCTGAACTTCTTCTGCCTCGTGTGCCCCTGGCTGTCCGGCGCCCCTTTTCTTTGCTGCTCTGCGCCTGTGTGTCTCTGAGCATGTGTCTGCTGCGGAACGCCCGCAGGTTGTGTTCTGGGCGGAGCGCCTGCCTGGGAATCCGCCCCAGGCCGCACCGGGGGCGCGCCTGGTGCCACATTAGCGCCCTGCTTACTGCTTCCGTCGCTGTCGCTGTCAGGCTCTGAGGCGCCAGACTGCAGGAAGAAGTCATCGTCGTCCGCGATGTCCCCCTCCCCGTCCGCTGCGGCTGCAACAGGGACAGGCGCCCTCTCCTCCCTTTGCTGCCTGGCAACTGGCGCTGCAGAGGCACCGCCTGCTGCCCCAAAGCTGGGTCTGTCTGCTGGAGCACCGCCATGTTCTATTGCTGCTGCTGTGCCGGCCCCCTGTGCAAGCCCTTGCTTGGTAGCATCTTGCTTGCTGCTCCTAGGCACGCTGTGAAAGTGATCCCCCTCGCTAGCAGACCTGTCTGAGTCGTCCGGAGTGAAGAACTCATCCTCCTCCTTCCCTGATGCTTCTCCAGCCGCCCCCTCGGGGACCTGCAGGCGATTAACATTTCAGGCTCCGAACACAATACCGTAGTAATCACTCTAAACCCCGCACAAAAAAAAATCTAAAGATGCGGGATCCAAAAATAACAATTTTCCGACGTGCGGGGGTGCGGGAATTAGGGTGATTACTCCGGTAGTCCAGGATCAAAGAAGAGGATGCACAGGAGCATAAAAGTTGCCCCAAATCTACGGACAAAGGTTGTTTCCTGCAGCTCATATGACCAAGGTGCAGTCAAGGATTTGGTGCGCGCACATCTCCAGGTGCCTCATGCGCGGTTATCGGCTGCTGCACCGGCCGCCGCTGCCGCGCCAGCAGCGCAGCGCCCTCGTCCGCCTCCGTCACCATGGCAATCTCCGCCTGTTGCTTGTGCACCAGCGCCCTCAGCCGATCGCGCTCTACTATGAGCGCCACCTGCGCCGCGGGCTCCTCCGCGTCCCTCAGGATGGACACATACTTCTCGCCCTTGGGGAAGTGCACCACGTACTGCAACAGAAACCCAACACTGAGTGGGCAGTCAAAGGTGAAGCACGTGAGTATATTAGGGGCTTTGAGACAAAGGGGGGCATAGTAGTTTGGCAAGTTTTGAAGTATTTCAGGGAAGAAAGGGATTGAACTTCTGAAGGCATTGTCAAACCTGCAAGTCGTCTTGAAGGCATGCAAGGCACTCCAACAGGGCAGCCGGAGGCTCCGCTAGCTTTTCCTTGGCCTCTGCAAGCTGCTTCTCGACCTTCTTGATCCTCCGCTCCAGCTTGATGCGTTCAAAGAAACGAACCTGCAGCAGGGGTTCGATCAAGGTCAGAGGCACCTGCAGGGTCTACGTTAGGCAGGACTGCAATGCATCTCTGGCTCAGTACCTTGTGGTAGCGCACAGCATAGACACGCTCTTTCTCCGCGCGTTTGTGGTCATCTATAGCAAGTCTCAGTTCCTGCAGCTTGGCTTCCTCCTTCTTGCGAACCCGTGCGTCCAAGCCTTCCTGTGTGGTCACCATAATGCAAGTTTGTTACATAGGAATGAAAGATACGTCAGGAATGAAAGATACGTCAGGAACTGTCGATTTATTTTGTATGCATGGTGCCCTCATTAGGTGCTTCAAAGACTGCTGCAGAGAAACCGTGCCTTCCTCAGCAGCCTCTCGATTCCTCGTATCTGATTCTTCAGAGAGACCGGCTTCTTCTTCACGCCTCCCTTCGCTGAGTGTACATCCTTGTTAGTGTGTTTCTCACTGCCCTTGATTGGGTCACGATGCTTATTGCGTGGGTCAAAAGCCATCTAGACAGAGGGGATTCTCAGCCGGATTCTAATGAGCGAAAATGCAAGCACAGCTGCTCTTATCCTTATATAAATTCGAAAGCAAAGATCACAAATCTTCACGAACCCTCGAATGGAACGTATTGAATGGTATCTCTCCCGGTGCAGTGCTCCACTTAGGCATGCCTGACGTCACTCGATAAAGTCATCGAATTGACTTGATCGCTTGCCTGAAACTCCGCATCATTGCTCTCTTAAAATTCTTCTCACTATTTACCATTGTAGGTAGACCATCTTGGAAGTGTGGGAGTTTGTATTGTTTTGATCAGCACAAGAAACGCACAACAATTGCTGCACTGCAATGTCGTGCTGCGGCCCAAAGTCCTCCTTACCAAACGGGAAGGCAAAAGAGCAGGAAACCCAGGATGGCGTGCATGCATCCGTACAGGTGCTGTGCAACAATCTCCTGGTCCCAGTCAAGCATCGAAACTTAGAACTTTTCGCTAGCTTTGCATTTGTTGCACTTGTGCATTTACAAGCTGACAGAACTAATTGTCGCCATCTACATCAGCCCAGACGATCATTCCATACACGACATCACACATATACGAAAGCCTCAGAGATCCAGATCACTGCTATAGACGCACTGATTGGCCTGCCCTGCTGACCTCCAGCAATTTTTTGTGTACCTGACTCTCCCAATCCCTGCGGCCCCGCAGGAGTACTACGGCAAAGTGCTGAAGAGCAGCAAAGACCTGAAGACGTCCGCATGCACGGCGGCTGGCCGGCCGCACCCGCTGCTGGTGCGGCTGATGGGCAGGCTGCCAGCAGAGGTTCTTGACAAGTTCTACGGCTGCGGCGCGCCTGTGCCGCTGGGCATCGAGGGCCTGCGCGTGCTGGACCTGGGCAGTGGCTCCGGCCGTGACTGCTACCTGGCTGCCGCGCTCGTGGGCGAGGCCGGCTCTGTCACTGGGGTCGACATGACGTCCGAGCAGCTGGAGGCGCGTCGCTTACCCTCTTGATCTACTGGAAAGACATTTCATAGCGCATGCCTCTTATCACTATACTGGTGATGCGTCTGTGCTGGAAGACACTGCTTTTAGTACTCTTGAGATCTGATGGCAATAGAAAGCAGGAGTTGTTTCAGTGTCTCCCTTTTATTCCATGCAGAAGTGCTCCCAGACACCTCCTGAACAGGCTTCCAGCCACAGGTGATCTGTAGGTTGCACTCCCCTTCCTCAGACCGCCTTGTCAGCCTCAGGTGATAATTCACATTGTGGTCTGGAATTTTTCGGCTGAGAGGACGCGGTGATTGTGGCTGTTCAGGTGGCGAGGCGGCATGCCAGCGAATACTGCCAGGGAACGCTGGGCTACAAGACAGCAAATATGCACTTTGTGGAAGGGCACATAGAGCTGCTGGACCGCGCAGGCATCCAGGACGAGTCAGTTGACATCGTCATTAGTAATTGCGTTGTCAACCTCAGCCCTGATAAGCCCCGTGTGCTAGAGCAGGTCTGTGCTTCTCACGGCATACTTGACACCAAACTTTGCATGCTCTTCTTCTGGAACAGAGCTCCCATTTGCACACCCGATTGGCATTGTCCGGGGACTGAAGACGGCTGATGCCAATGCAGGCATACAGAGTGCTTGCTCCTGGCGGCGAAATGTATTTTAGCGATGTTTATTGCGACCGGCGGCTCCCAGCAGAGGTGCAGAAGGATGAGGTACAGTCAAGGGTCCTCATTTTTATGTAGATGCAACGAGCCACCGACGCCCATCACTTGTGCATGACCTTCAGGACCTGCTGTGCATGACACCTCTACTGAGAGCCATGGCCTGTTGGCTCCTGTGAAATTGAGGGCCGACTAGCTCTGCTTGTGCTGCAGGTGATGTGGGGAGAGTGTGTTTCTGGGGCTCTTTATGTGCAGGATTTTGAGAGGCTGGCAAGGGCTGCAGGCTTCGACTATCCTGTTGTGCTGCAGAAGGCTCCCATAGAGATCAATGACCCTGACATGCGCGCTCTGCTCGGCAATGCCCACTTCTGCAGCATCACCTACAGGCTCTTCAAACTGCCAGGGCAGCTTGAGTCTGCCTGTGAGGACTATGGCCAGATTGCCATTTACAAGGTCTGCCCTATGTGATTGCAATCTACCTGGGAAAGCTCGCGATCGATTTGCTGCATGCCGTATGGTCCTGGGAATCAACTCTTTGGTCTGAGAATAGGAATGTGACCGTTTGCAGGGCTCTATTGAGGGGAATGAGCACTCTTATACCCTTGATAACCAGCACACGTTTGAGAAGGGGAGGCCGGTTTTGGTGTGTGGAAACACAGCTGCCATGCTGGGAGAAGATGGCATTTCACACCTTGCTTCGCATTTCCAGGCAAGCAATTTTTCTGTCACTGCAATGTGCTCATGAGTGCGTTTGGAAGATCTGATGTGTGTGATCGCGGCTTTGCCCGAAATGCACCTGGAAGTGATGTTCTGGTGACGGAATTGAGCTTCTAAAAGCGTCTCATTATTGTAGGCATGTGTTGCGCAGGTCATTGGCGACAGGTCCACGCATTTTGGGGCGTTTGGAAAGCCTGCTCCCGAGACTGAAGTGACAGTTACAGCAAAGATGGCAGTTTCTTGCTGCTAGCCATTCAGCACTGCTTACATTCACAGATTCTTTCCTTCTGGGGTCTCCTCAGGAGTACTATTAAACATTCATGCTGTCCGTATGGCAGCAGTCAGTGACTGAAAGGCGCTGGGTATTGCCTTCTTTCTTCATGACCGCACACTGGGAGCCATATCTCTTTTACAATGGTACCAGTCTTGCGCTATTAGAATTGTGTTTGCGCTTGCCAGGACAATTCAATCGCACAGCCAGCTACCAGTTGGTTCCATGCCGACACTTACGGGTGTGCCCGAGGTCAATTCTTTGTTATTCTCACATCATAAATGAGCCCCCAAACTTGTTCGCCTGAATTTTGTTTGTGATTGATGAAAATTTGTAGAAGGAATTACGCTCATTCCCAGGGCTGCATATTTAAAGTACATCCAAATACTGGTGGTCTCCTGAGCAAGATGCATCTTTCTGTAACTTCAGTTGGCTGATCAGGACCAGATGCTTGACAGCAGCACATCTTCTTCAGGGTCTTCTTGTTCCCATGGCTTGGGTGCCGCCTTCTTTCCATACGGCTCCTCGTCTGAATCCTCCTTGTAGATCCTCTTCAGAGCTCGTCGCGGCTTGCGGGGAGCTCGCCCACGGCCCCTTCCTCTTGGCGCGTCACCTGAGCAATTCCACGTTATTAAGCTAGGTAATAAGCATGACGAGGGCATCCAGACCTAGACTGGCTCAGTGTCCACAAGCATCACTAGTGTTGCACCCTCACAGTGATGCCACATACTGTATATGAATGCATAAGGGTCAGCTAAGGCCCAGCAGAGATGTAACCTGATTGGACATCCAAGCATGCACCAGATTTCCATCAAATGGATGCTCGCACCTCGCGCTGCTGTGGTCAAGGCTGGTTCACGGCCTCCTCTGCCCTGCCTGCTGATAATATGATCACGCTCTGCATCTGGCACTGATACTGTCACAACGGGCCTTGGACGGCTTGGCCAGACATTCTGCTGGGCCCTTGCGTGGCTGCTGCCAGCTGCTGGCGTGGTCTGGAAGGTGGCTGTTGCTCTGGCTGCATGCACACAGCAACTTGTACTTCAGCCACCACTGCATAAACATATGGCCTTGGAGCCATGCAAATGTGCATGCGAATTGGCAGGTGCTAGAGGAGACATCATGATGGCAGGTGCAAATTGGCATGCACACACCTGCATAGAATGGCTGCTCGTGTGAAGTACCAGTGGGGACCTGCCGGACCTCCTGCACTGTCCAAGAGCTCTGTCTGCCAAAGGTGCCATTTGTTGGCGTGAGTGTCCTGCAGGCACCTTTGAACAGTCAGGCAGGAAACATAGATTGCATGCATCAAGGAAAGCTGCTAATCCTTCATGTGCACGTACAGCTTTAAACGTGAGGCCCAGACCTTGTCACTGTGGTTTCTGTGATGACGATGGGCTGTGCATAGGAGCTGCGCTGACCACCAGCTTGTGGAATTGTGGAAAGGCTTTTGGGACTGTCAGGCTCTGTAACAGTGTATGGCTGGTGCTGTGGAGTCTGAGGCCTGGCACCGCTGGGATTGGGTGCTGGCCTCTGCTGAGAGGAGCTTGATTCCAGGTGCAGCTCGTTGGGCAGCGCAGTTTGAGGCAGGCTGCTGTGCCTCCTCTGATCAGACATTGTGCTCGGCTGGTCCTTGCGTGCTTGCCTTCCAGAAGCAGCTTTACTATTCTGTGCGCCTCCCTGCTGCTGAACTGCACTGTCAAAGTTGTCTGGGAGAGCATCATCATCGGGCCAGAGGTCCTGCACCCTGCTGCTTGTCTGAGGGTGGGAGCGCTCAGGGCCCTGAGCAGCCTGCCAGGGACCCTGTCCCGGCTGAGGAGCTTGCCCGCGCCTGACTTGGCTGCTGTTATGAGGCCGTGACTGCCCTCTGTCTGTGCTGCATGGCTCTCCAGAGAGCGCTGCAAGCGACTTTGTCAGGTGCTCCAGCTCTTTTTCCTGTGCATGCATGCGGATCACATGGTCAAACATCATGCATGCGGTGTGGTACAGTTGCATTGATCATAAAGAGCAAAAGTTGATGCTTTGTGCACCTGCTCAGAAATTGTCTTCAGCAGCTGCATCTTCTCCCTTGCCGCGTTCTGCAGACCTTCATTCAGCGCACCGATGCTGCATGCCACAGAGGATTTACTTACGCAAGTTTGATGCAAGGCATACTGGGGTTTGCAGAAATAAATATACTGGAGAGGAAGCATACCATGCTGTACTCTCAGAGATGGCTTCTCCAGTCAGTGCCAAGGAACACAGCCGCAGCTCCCTTTCTTGCTTGGCCTTATGGCATTCGGCCTCCAGCTGTTTGCATTGTGCTTCCAGTTCACGCATCTTCTGCTTCTCAGCTGCCACACTTTGCTGGAGTCCTGCTTGCACATGAGCATTTGAGGAGACCTGTGCTGATCATGATGAGTCTGGTATGCAGTATTTTGACATTGCATATGATACCATTGCAGGTTGCATATGATGCGGCATGCTTCTTCTCAGTCTCCTGCAGTCTTCCTTTCAAGGCTGCAAGCTCCGTCTCAGCATTGGCATTTGCTGATTGGATATTCTTAATCCTCCCTTGCATTTCCAGGGCTCCTGCTTCTGCTTGCTGCTGCTGTGCTGCATGAGTGCCACGAAATCTGGCACTTCCTTGGAGGAAAGCACTACAGTCCTCATGCATTTGCAGGCGTGCAGCATCATTTTCTTCCTGTTTGAAGCATCGGGGTAATAAAAAGGAATTTTAACGCATGCAAACGTGCTAGGCCAAAACACAACATTTGCTAGGAACCTTGCAGAAGAAAAGTGCAGAAGAAAAGTGCAAGCAATTGTGGAGCACCTGAATTTGGACAGCCTTTGATGGACCTTCCCCGGTGGCAGCTCTCATGCAGGAAGCGTCCTCAGCTTGACACTCCAGTTCTGCAATCTCTTTGATGAGCTCATCGATTTCAGTGTGGTGGGCCTCCTGCTGCAGAAGAGACTCCGATATGGCGGTCTTTAACATATTCTTGTTCATCTCTTCCTGTTGCACTTTCTGATCAAGACGAGCGAGCTCTTCATCCAGAGTAGCGATGGTAGTTGCAAAGCTTTCCATGTCCGCCATCATTACTGTCCAAAGAACCACGTTTTGCGTCAGGCGAAATAATCCTTCCCTATCAGAAAAAAAGGAAACATGATACGTCACGCGGAATACAGTAAGACCTTCAAGGAACTTTTAGCTACGACGAAGGCGCCACAGCACCTGCTGGTACTCACGACAGGTGCGCAAGCGTGCACCGTTCTAGGAGAGCGCTAACGGCTGCCTATATTTGAGGGCCCACTATTGACTCTGAATCCCCAACAACAGCTTGCTGTACTCTTCTAGGTGAATGACTCGTGCTTCCGTGTCACCGATCCAGTCGTTTTGGAATCAGGCTCCCGTTCAGCCGACAAACATCAATAGGCATGGTATGCATGCAAGATGAGTCAGGTTGCCGACGTGTCATGTCACGTGAACTCGCAGCTTGACTTTCTCAGCAATCGTTCTCTGGTGAAAAGTAGACTACAATCTGTCTGACAATACAGTAGAAAATAATTATGTATAAGAGTTTTGTGTGTGCAATAGTACAGCCAAATGTCGACTAGGTCATACACATTTCCGCCTCACCAAGTGAAGGGCTAGAAGTTGCCCCCCCCGCAGGGCCTGGATCCGATGAAAATATATATTCAACAACTAATGAGAGATGGCTATGTGTATCCTTGTCCTGCTTATATCGACTAGTCTCCTGCAAGGCTCATTCCAACAATCGAGGCACAGGGAATGGACGAAACTAGTGTAGACGTTCCTTTGCTTGGGTGAGGGAATCTACATGCCAGAGTGATTCACATTCTTCTTTCACGGGAATTTTGAAACAGTTTTCAGCTCTGTGCTGTGGAGGGTGACACCCTCTACTCTTCTTGTTTTAGGGAGTCCGGTGGTGCCATTGTCGTGGTCGAGGATGCATCTGGCCCAGGTTGGGGTCCACCACCACAGGATGGCGCAACAGTGTTCCAGGCTACCTTCAACATGGTACAAACGCCTGTCCCACTTGCATTAATCATCTGCTGTATGTCTTGGTCAAGATCACAATCTAGGGTGTGCTGATCACACAGTGTGTGCCAGGTCAATATCTTCATGGGCATCGGATTGCTTTCCATGCCCTTTGCCATGAAACAAGGAGGCTGGGTGGGCATGGGGGCCCTAGCTGCTGCGACAGCTGTCTTCTGTCTGTCGGGGAAGCTCATAGTGCGCAATTTTGACAAGATGCCACCCAACACGTCACATACGTACCCTGCTTTAGGTGCGTCTTTTGCTCACCTCCTGAGGATGCTGCCCTTAAAACACCAGTACCATGCATGTGCCTTGTTTGCCTTGTCATGTCAGCTTACTGCTGCATGCAGCCACGAAACCATGTGCATTTGCAGGCCGCCTAGCCATGGGGAAGGCAGGCTTCTACACTGTGGGCTCATTGGCATTTGCAGAGTTTTTTGGCGACAGCCTTATTGTCCTCATAGTGATGTGGCAGGAGCTGATGGCAGTCCTTCCTGATAGGGGTACGAGCCCGATGACTCATCTCAAGCTCTGCCTGTGTGTGCCCAGGGGAGCTAGCATTGGGGCCGCCAGGCAGGTTTCTGGTGGGCTTTTTGGCACTCACCGAGTTTTTTGGCGGCTCCTGCATCATGCTGGTGGTGATATGGCGCGAGTTCCTGGGCCTTGTGCATCCCCATGGTGACCACCTGATAGATTCCTGGCCCTTCCCATGTCACCAGTCCCCCCTGTCCGACCTCCCCTTGTCCAGACAGTCTCCACAGTCCCTGACGAGGCCCCATCATCAATCGAGACCATACCTTGCATGACAGCTTCAGGAGAGTCTTTTCTTTCAAAGCAAGTCATTGAGGGCCAGTAAGTCCTGGGGAGATTCAGAGAGGATACAGTCAGGTGCCAGAGAGACTGATTCCAGTATTTGCACTGGCGCAGGTGTGATACTGGGCATGACTCCGTTCTACTTCTCGGTGGTGGCATGCACAGTGGCGACAGCGCCGCTGATGTTCATACCCTCCTTCAAGAAGCTGTCCTGGCTGTCCATGCTGGGCTGCATCTCCACTGTCCTCGTCACCATCACAGTGCTGGCTGCCGTGGGCATGGACCCCTTCAGGGAAAAGCAGCCCATACAGGTGCTGAACCCATTCCCTCAAATTGAGCATTTGATGCACAGAATGCGATCATTTTTCCCGTGTGATCTGCCCTTCGATCATATGTCATGCGTGGTAGTGCACAGGCTATGCAAATTACTCGCTCATGACACAATGTGATCTGCCCTGTGATCATTTTGCGCGCATGATAGTGCACAGGCTATGCACATAGTGCGCTGAAGATGCTGTTTGATCTGCCATGTAATCACGTGGCGCCCATGGTGAATTAATAGGGGTAGTGATGTCATGCAGCCACCCGCTGGTCACTCTGTGGCGCGCTGGGGCATCTTTGAGAGCATGGGCATCTTTGCAGTCTCTGTCTCCGGCCACTCCAGTCTACCGGTGCTCAGGAATAGCATGAAGCAGCCTCGGGTGGGTGCCTAATTTAGATTATTGATATTATCCAGCAGAGAATGATAAATTCTACAGGCGGGTTTTTGTGAATGGTTCTCTATGACCACTCACCCACGTTGAGGGTTGGTCATGCTGTAGGCTTTTGACAAGGTGATCAACTTTGCCTTCACGGCAATGCTGATCATCTATGCAATCGTGGCTGGCCTGGGATACTACTACTTTGGCGATGCAGCATCCACCCTGATTACTGATGATCTGGCCAGAAACTCACCATTCACTGGCCATTCGGTGAGCGATCGCAACAACCTTTAGACCCTCTTGCACTTGCTATTCCTTGAGCATTCCTGTGTTCGAGGCATGCCAGGTAAGTGACAGAGGAGCATGTGCGCAGATTCTGATCCCGGGTTTCACAGTGGACAAATTGGTAGCGCTTTGTATCCTGGTGAACGCTTACACGACCTATCCGTGTCTGATCCTAGTCATCCAGGTGAGCTTTCCTACCATAATGGCTGTTTTGCAATCTTCCTCTGCTTTGCTGGGAGCTCCTTTTTCAGTCACGCCACTTGTCCTTATGGCTTCACAGCTATCTTTTTGAACTCATTCCATGCCCAGAGACCTGTGTCTGGTGCAGGACATGCTTTGGAGTGTGCTGCCGTTTTTAGAGAACGGTGGCGGCACAAGGCAGCCTCGCAGGATGGTAGCCACGGCTGTGAGGCTGTTCCTCTTTGCCGCGGGGACATGTATTGCATTTGCGGTGAGCCCTGCATTGCCTCCTGCTGTTCAGTTCCTGTGGGCATTTCATCATTATCGGCAACAAACCTTTCAATGACACGCGAGCTTGTGCAGGCTTATGCGATCTTGGGGAATGTGATGAGCTTGGTGGGGGGCTTTGCATCGATCAGCTGCTCCCTGCTGATGCCCTTGCTCTTCTTCTTGATCCTCTTCTGGAAGGAGCTGGGGAGGTTGCAAAGAACAGGTGTGTGCTGCAGTCTGCTTCCTGTTTGCAAGGCGGAAGCAACTCATGAGCTTCTGTTCATCTTATGGCGTTGCCTGGTGCTTTGAAGTGATGATAAAATTCTGTTTTGCCTGTGCAGGTGTCTCAGTGCTGTTGATAGTAGGAACAGCGCTGCTGGTCCTCATTGTAGGCCAGAACATAATGGATATAGCTCAGAAAGTTGGTCATGATGACAAAGGGGCTGGCCTGTCGCAAAGCTGGACATCAGTGCTTCCCGGCATCCTCGATAGATTGAGATGAGGAGTAGAGCAGCGGTCTGTCTGTGCACAAGCATCTCGCTTGATCCTTGCTAGCTGATAGGAATTGCTTGAGCTTTCAATGAGAGTAGTGGGCAGCAGCCCTATGGTCAAGACAGTGAAGAGGCAGTATCATGTTTTCTCGTCCTGGCAAGCCATGCGCATCGATGTATGTTTTTGACTGTTGTCATATTATCTGAAGGTTGTCTTGACTTACAAGAGACTCCTGCCACGTGAGCGATGTGCACTCTTAATAGACTGCAGTCTTTTACTATTTATTGTATCAAATGGAGCGGCGTGCAACTGGTTTTGTAATATCACATCAATGTCAACGATGCTTGGCTGAAATGTTCTTGACAACATATGCTTAAACATCCATTACTGTTTATTGGCGCAAGGTTGTTAGCGCAAATATACACACTTGACGAAAAATATGCCATACTTGGTCTGACATAGCAGAAGTGCTTGCATCTTAAGGGGATCATGATCAAGGGCATGACAGTTCTGTTCATTGCTCTGCAATGTCATCGCCGCCGATGTGGACTGTGGGCTGGCCAGGCTGTGGGTGGTCCAGTGTGAACACATTGTACTCGGCATACTCCTCCACAGCCGCCCGTATCTGCTCAGCCTGCACAATACCATGCAAATCCCAGTGTCAGGCTCACATAATCTGTCCTGCATTCTATGACTGGACGTTGAGATGGGTATGGATGTCGGCCCAGCGGTGCCCCGCATGCATAGAGCTGATGCAGGAGGCATGTGCCAGGCCAGTCGCTGTCTGCACTGTAAAATCTTCAACGGCCAGATCTTGGGCCAGAGAGGAACGACAGTGCAATTTTCCCAAGGCTCCCTAATACCCCAACCCACCCCACGGACAATGCTGCACCAGAAAGTATGCAAGCAGCAGAACGCATTAAATATGCCCTCCCTGCTTCAGCTGATTATCACAGGTCTCATACAAGGCTTTGCAACACGGATGTGGGCACACTGGGCCTCTTGGTCACCAAGACTTGGTGATTCTCTGTTCTCTTGATTTGCAGGTTTTGTTGCACTGGCGGTCATTAGACAGCCGCCTTTTTTCCAGACAGAGCAGACGGGGCGCACGGTGAATTTGTGGCCGAGGAGTGTGTTGAGGTCGGCCCAGGTGTAGGTCTGCTTGCCGCTGCGCTGGGCGTCGTCGCGCAGGGCCTCGTAGACGAGGGAGACCGGGTCGCGCTGCTCCGCGTGGCCGCCGCTCTCCAGCAGCGACACCTTGCTCATCCGCATCAGCCGCAGCGCCTCGTCCACGTCCGCCTGCACCACCATGGATCCAACCGCTCTCATACCCACACCCCAGCGATGCATTGCAAATCATCTGTAAGGCGATATCACAGAAGGTGCAGACTGGCTCTCTTGTTAAGCCGGGGACCTGTGGTCTTGTACAGGTCCCAAAATGATCCAGCATCACAGTAAGCTCATTTGATTGTTGGGCAGAAAAGAGATCAGCATGTGTGGTGGATGGAGGAGGGAGTCCTACAGACACTCCCTGCGTGGATTTTTTCACCCCCCCTGTGGCAGAGAATATGGTGGTTCTACTAGGTGATGAACACCACAGATGGCTTCCCAGGAGACAGACATCGGTGGAGGTTTCCCCTGGGAGAAGGATGTCAACGGTAGCGGGTTGGTGCTTGCCTGGGCGACGAATTGGGAGAAGCGGAGGCGGGCGAGGGCCTGGGAGAGGCGCAGGATGGAGAGCAGCGTGCGCGCGGTCGTGTAGCTGTGCGGCACCTGCGCCTGCGCCTCCTCCTGCCGCATCTCCGCATACACCGCCGCCACGTACTCTGCACACAAGGACACGTGCGTCATAGCGTTGCCTCTTCTCGGGCACCGGCATACAGGCTGTAGAGGTGGCAGAGAGGCCAACGTGGTCTTCAGAAACTCAAGTGCATGCTGATGGACGCGATATATCACCCCTGGCAGCTCATACTGTGCTGCCGGATGCTCAGCCTACCGCATAGGTTTGTCGTCACAGCAGGGGCCCTGACATCACCAGTTGAATTTGCATGCTTACGGGTTGAGAAAGTACAGCATAGTAGATGTGAGGGGATTGTACCGGTGAGCTCGCGGGGAAAGTGGGGGTCGTAGGTCTTGGCGACAGCGATGTAGGCGCGCAGCAGCTCGGGCGCCAGAGGCTCGGGGCCGTCCGTGGGCTTTGGCGCGCAGCCCATCTTGTGCACCGACAGCACGTGCGTCGCCAGCCGCCGATCCTGCGCTCAGACAGAAATGCCTTTCAGCAAGCTGCAATTGAGGAGGTGTCCTGCCTCCATTGGATCTGCAGAATGTTCAAGGCAAGCCAATCAAGAAGAAGAGACATCGCTCCCATCTGGGTTGCAGACTGTTCCAGGCAGCCAATCAACGAGCAGAGAGACCCCAGAGAACAAGATTGCGGCAGGAAGCATTATAATTTGGAAGAAATCCTTGAGAAGCAAGCAGTATCCGTGTGTTGAGATTCACCTGGGTTTCGTCGGCCTTGTCGAGGATGAGCCACATGATGTCGAAGCGGGAGAGCAGCGCGGCGGGCAGGGCGATGTTGTCCGCCGGGGATCGCGAGGGGTCGTAGCGGCCGTACGCCGGGTTGGCGGCGGCCAGCAGCGTGGTGCGTGTGTTAAGAGTCGTGGTGATGCCCGCCTTGGCTATGCTCACCGTCTGCTGCTCCATCACCTGCAGGAGTGCACCAGGCAGCCCAGTCAAACTCCACACATTCTCTGCAAGTCTGTGCTGAGACGTCATAACATACGATAATCTTGAGGTGGTATCTGTGTATGTAATTGGGCAGTGTTCCTGGGCCATTATGGTCCGGGCCACACAGTGCTGCTGACATCCATGGATATTGCGCATGCATCTGGCTGTGGTTTCTTGATTTACAGTTGTTGCCTTGAATGGGTGCTTGGTTCCTAACACGGCGCAGGAGATCGGCCAGAGGCAGTGTGGGCTCCGGGCGGAGCATTGGCTGAATAGGGCAGTCAGCGCAGAGCATGCCACAACCATGGCCATCCTCAAGTTGACATAGACAACCATTTCTTGCGGTGAGTCCTGGCGGCAGGGGCAAGGAAAGAATACTTGCAGGCAGGTTGGCTTCCAGGAGCAGGGTTCGTACCTCGTGGATGGCTGTGCGGTCGCTCTCCTCCATTTTGTCAAACTCGTCGATGCAGCAGATGCCCTTGTCGGCAAGCACCAGCGCACCGCCCTCCAACACCTGATTCCATCTAGTATTCAGCAGGCGTTGCAGCTGGAGCAATCAGGCCAACATCTACATTATGGGCACAGCAGATCAGGATTCAGAGGATAGAAAATGACGGAGGACACAATGGGTCATCGAGAGCAGGGGGCAGGTGTGGCACCATTTCTCCGGTGACTGGGTCGCGCTGCACCGCGGCAGTGAGGCCCACGCCGGAGGACCCCTTGCCGGTTGTGTACACCGCCCGCGGGGAGATGTGGGCAATGTGCTTGATCAGCTGACTCTTTGCCACTCCGGGGTCGCCTGCACAGATTACATGTAAATTGCCCTTACACACAGTGCTCTTGCAGTACTCAGATGATTCCTCGTCACTTGCCAGGAAGGTGGATGATTTAACAGCAAGCTTTGCAGTGCTGGAGGCGATGTAAGGGAGCAGCATCAGGGGCCACTAGCAAAATGGATACAGGCACAATTTGAATTGAAATTTTAATCTTGGCAGTGACGGCAGAGGCGCACCCATGAGGCAGACGTGGATGTCGCCGCGGATCTTCATGCCGTCTGGCAGCTGGCGAGTGACGCCGCCCACCATGCATAGCAGCAGCGCCTTCTTCACGTCCTCGTGCCCAAAGATTTCCGGCGCCAGGCTGGCCGCCAGCCTGTCGTACACGTCGTTGGACTGCGATATCTCCTGCAACAACATGCATGCAACATTCAACAGGCCAACCCCATCCTCGCCTTTGCTCTTGCATCAAAAGATGCTGGCAATTGGGGGCAATCCAGAGCGCACAGTGCTCCTGAAGCAAGACATGCATGGCGTATTCGAGAATAATTTGGGCACGCATCCGGCGGGGCTGCCAGTCTGAGAATGCGTGTCAGCAACACTACTGAGGCCACCTTTCCTTCACATTAATGCGTGTGAGGAAAGGGAATGCGTACATCGATCTGCCAACATTTGGGCTAGAGCTAGAGCCCACTGCACTCCTAAGCAAAGATACTGAAATGCATTGCAGATCTGAAGACTGATTGGGCATGGGCAAGAGCCGACACTTGGGCTCTTCATTGCGCACCGTACTCCTGAACCAAAGACTTGACATGCTTGATGCTTTTGAAGGCTGATGTTGGGCACGCATGCTGAGATTGCATCAGTACTAAGGCCATTTTTCTGGACACCTTTGCAAACAAGAGAGGGAGGGGGGCGCACGTCGATCTTGGCACGCAGGGTGGCGTCTTCGGCGGTCTGCGCATAGGAGCGCTTCTCCTGTGTGACCAGCATGGCCTCCAGGAAGGTGGTGGTGAGCAGCCCCGCGCGCATCGCCTTGAACCCCGTGTATGGCTGCGGCAGGAAGATGCCCGACACCATCACCGCATCCCCTGGCTTGGCCGTGCGCGTCAGGCTGCTGCGCAGGTGAATCACCAGGCTGCGCGGCGTCGCCCCCTGCGGCACCTGCGCCAGGCATGCCAGAAAGGCTCAGAGGATATGCAATTATTGCTTGATTGATTGTAGTAGGCGCGCTCAGGTTGGGAGCCTTGATTTCTGCAGCGCTTCTTGCAGCGCTTCAGCCCGTTCGTTTGGTTGTCGACTTCACAACGTTGAAGACATCAATTGCCCTCTGTGATCGCTCCATTTGTTCCTCTTGGGGTGCATTCTGCGCCCCTCTCAAGGGTGCAATTTGTCCTGCTTCTGAGATCAGGAGTCGGGGTAAGTGCTAATGTAGGCAGCAGAAAAGCAGGAGGAGTGGCAGGTGGACGAGCAGGCTGACCTCGATTGCACGTTCCTGCAGCTTCATCTCCTGGAAGCGCACGAACTTGGAGCCGCGCGTCTGCATGCGCAGCTCCGGCTGGGGCCCTGCGCGGTCCTTCTGCGGCGCCCCATCCAGCGGGGTGTATGTCCTGCCTGCGCTCAGCAATTTGGCGCCGTCAATCATGGCGGCAGCACTTTTCTCCTTTCAGGCTTCTGTTCAGGCAGCTGTTCACCCTTTAGTGGGACACATGAATTTGGCAACGATGACAAAGTGATGGAGAGCATGATACCTGAGACCTCCTGGTATGCCTCTGTGGCCTCATTCTTGTCGAGGTACGTGGCCACTGTCAGGAGTGGCTTGACATCTGTGACTTGAGTGACGATGCCCTGCAAGCAATACAGACTTTATTCTTGGGCCTTCCCACGCATTGAGAGGCAACCATGCATGCGCCAGCAAGATTTCAGACTGTGCATTCTAGAGGTGCTGCGGGCCCAACCTGAACTGTGACAAGCCTGCCAATATGGTCAGCGTTGATTTCTCGCAGCTTGAGAGCTTTCTGTTTGGTCTGCGGCTTGATCACCACCTCGTACCTCCTTGTGAGATCGGAGGGCATGTTGTCATTGGGATTGCCAACCTGCAAGAGGCACGTGAGGGTCTCGATCGTCCCTTATGGCAGCGCATGTGCATACTCTGAGCAGAAGAAATTAAGACAACAAGTCACCTCAATGCCTTCGGCCTGAAGAGCCTCCAACCGTGCTCTTCTCTGCGCATCAACAGCATGTGTACTTAGTAGCCAATTGGAAGACGTCTGTTCAAAGGCTGCTGAAAGCTTATCAGGTAGGATCCTGACCTGGTTGTAGAGGATGTCATAAATGTCCTCCTCAATGTCTTGCCTATCAGGTATGGGCATCGCATCATCTGCAGCCTCGCAGAGGATCTTGACGAAGCGCTTCGTGTTGTTCTCGAAGCCATCGAGCAGAGTGTCGGCATCGTGGTACTGCATCATTCACAGGCTCAGTGAAAAAGCCTACAGTGCAGATGCTCTTGGATGTGTCGACCATGCCACTCATCTCTGATGAACAGGAACTGTGACGGAGATCGCATCTATGCCTCACCGATGCCACATCGTCCAAGTCAACTTCCAAGACAGCCCTTTCTCTGTTGGCAATCTCCTCCTGTTCACAGTGTGCAACACATTTGGCGAATTTCAACACACCTTGGGCACACAATGTTTTTGACCTGTAAATTTCCTCTGAGTGGCAGCTTTAGATATCGCTGAAGGTTGAGATCTACCAATTGGTTCATATATTTCTGTTCGCCAGTGTCTGCATCTATGAACTCCTTCAAGAAATCCAGAGCTCGCACTGCATGTGCAAGAAGGGTCAGTAAATTTTATTTTAGAATCACAGAAGCTGCAAGTTGTCGTGTCCATCACATGTGCACACCTTTCTCGAGCTTGTAATCCAGCATCTTTCTCTATTCTTTCTGTGAGCGAGCACGGTCTTAATAGCCTCGTCCTGTTTTAATGCGCCACGCAACCGATCAGATGACACTTTTCAACAATGGTTGCTATTCCTCACTGCAAGGCTCTCTGCCAATATCTCTCAAGTGGAAGCAGACAGAAAGTGCGCCAAATCCCATTCTGCAAATAAATTACTGATGGTGACTCAGCAGCAATTTCCAAAAGCTGGCTTCTTGCTGGGGAGTGAGCCAGTTCCAGCGGCCATTTATTGGCAAGAACCCTGTGCATCGATGTCGAGAAGTCAGAAAGTTTTGACAATGGACGCTGCACAAAGCTTGAACTTGCCAAGAAACTGCATGCCCAAATGGGAGCCAAATCAGGCCTGCATGTCGTAAACGGTCCAAAAGCAGCAAGATTGGGGGATTTCAATTCTGAATGTTCCTGGGAAGGCAGGAAATCGGTACATTGTTCAGATCGTACTGTCCAAGTCACAAGAAGCAGTTTGGCAATACTTTTGAGAACACTGCATATCATAAAATTCTGCGGCATCTGATCTGCGTGATAACCGATCCTGGGAACCCAGCTGCCATGGCGGAATTGCAGAAGTCCAACAAGGTACATATATCAATGTTTTCCATTTTTTTGACACCTCAGATAATAAACAAACAGTTTCACCTCAACCCATGCATCAAGCTGATATTTACTGATCATACCTGCGCTGGCTAATAATGTCGCAATTGCCTCTGCCTAAAGGTATTTGGTGGGTGGAACCGTCGTTACGCCCACAAGAGCGAGGAGCTGGGCTGCACAATGAACTTCAGTGTGTTCTTTCCTCCAGCAGCAGAGTCTCAGAAAGTGCCGGTATGACTGCTCCTTATCAGCCTATAGTGTGCACTTGGCAAGGCAAAAAATTTCGATGATGGATGGCTTGCAATGCACTTGGCGCGAGCTCCATTGTGCTGTCTGAGGGACAAGGACTGCTTCAGGTTGTCTACTTCCTTAGCGGCTTGACCTGTACCGATGAGAATGTCATGACCAAATCCGGCATTCAGCGAAAGGCAGCTGAGGAAGGCGTTGCAATCATTGCGCCTGACACATCCCCACGAGGACTCAACATGTAAGAAGCTCATTGTGCAGAACAAGTGCAGTGCATGGCTAGCGCTGGCGCCAGTGTTCTTGCCCCTCAACCTCTTGGCATGCACCCTGCAAGCATCGAGGTGCAGCATTGACCACCCTCTTTGCACAAAGTTGACCTTAACCTTTTGATTTTGTGTGTTGTGTTTGCAGCCCTGGGGAGTCAGACTCGTGGGACTTTGGTGTGGGCGCTGGTTTCTATCTGAATGCAACGCAGCCCACCTGGAAGAACTGGCGCATGTATGACTACATCACCAAGGAGCTGCCGTCAGTGCTGGAAAAGTTTGAGGAACTGGACCTCAGCAATGTGAGTCTCCTCGAGTCTTTTCCTCTCTGTAGGCAATAAATATCCTCATGTTTTGTCGAGTGCCTATTCAAGCTTGTTGCATTGTCTAGCATGTCAATGGTATCCTTCAGATGCCTGCCTGCAAGCATCTCTTGCTCTGTAATGTCCATGGTCCAGATCATCAGAAATACTCCTCCTTAACGTTGCTCTTGTGCATCATTGTACCTGACACCGCGTGTTGACTGCTTGGCAGGCGGCCATCATGGGCCACTCCATGGGGGGCCATGGCGCCCTGACACTGGGCCTGCGCAATCCGCAGCTCTACAAGTCCATCAGTGCCTTCTCGCCCATCTGCAACCCCACCCAGGTCCCCTGGGGCCAGAAGGCCTTCTCTGGCTACCTGGGAGACAATCAGGAGGAGTGGAAGCAATATGACGCCACAGAGCTGGTATGTTTTTCTTGCCTCCACACATACATTACCTTGCCAGACGCATGCGTGGCCTCCTTCCCCACAACCCATGACTTGGTCACGAACCAATTTTATCTTTAATGCATTTTAAGCAGCAATAGCGGGTGAATGCCCGCGCTTGAATGCCCTGTAGCAATGAATGCATTTTCTTGTTGAGCAGGTGAAGGCATACAATGGCCCGCCGCGCTCCATCATGATTGATGTGGGTACAAAGGATGACTTCTTGGAGAAGCAGCTGAAGCCAGAGAACTTTGCAAAGGCAGCTGCTTCACAGGGTGGTTCCTCCATCAAGCTGCAGCTACGCATGCAGGTGGGCCTGAAGTGCATGGGTGCTGTTGTTTTTTATGCAAATGACACAAGATATTTCTCTCATGATAAAGTTTACAAGATGTTCATGTGACTCAGCTGAAAGCATGAGAACGTTTCGCAGGAGGACTATGATCACAGCTACTTCTTCATCAGCACCTTTGTGGCCGATCATTTAGCTCACCATGCCAAAGCACTCAAGGCCACTTCTTGAATGAAATTGTGGGTTCTGAATGATTGTTTGTTGCTCCGGCAATCTGTAGCTGTGTGGTGTTCCTTTCCTGTAGGAATGCTTTGCCAAATAGTGTAAAGAGGTTCCGTTGTGGGTACTGGGCATGATTTATTTCCTAGGGGTCGCGGGCTGGTGCAAGTGCGGACCTGCAGCTATTGAAATTTGCAGACCGGAAAGTATGCTTTTAAAACCTGGTTTATGGATGTATAATTACATTGTATGCTTCAATTCTGCGAAGATGCCAATCATATTCATGAACAGCATGCCTTCATTGCAGACAGATTGATTCGCTTCATGACCTGCAAACATGCAGATGGACCAACCCAAAGGGCTCTTGAAGCCATGCTCTTATCGTTCTATGCAGGTGCATTTTCTACGAAAGCTATGAATTAAGCCCATTCTGGCCCCACCGCCAATTGGGGATTGGAGCCTAAGGCAGGGGGCCGCAACAGTGAACCACCAAAATTTCATGCGATGCGTTTCTAGAAATTGCAATGCTCTTGCGCTAGACCCAAATGCAGAAGTGACCCGGCTGATCCTGGAGCCATATTCCTGTTCCCGCTAGTTACCACAACACCCACACACACTTCGCCAGCGGCCACCCTCCTCACTCTATCTCACTCTACAGGACCACCCACCACCCCTTTGCTTGTCTAGCACAGGCTCTCAGCCCTGCTGCTCCAAGCTTCCGGCTCCAAAGGGCGTTTGCTGGGCACTTGGGATGCCTACCGCTGTGTTTGCAATGCAAAACCTGCATGCTGTAAAGCAGCCCCGTCCGCCCTCCCCACTCCTCCCTAGCAAGCCAGAGACCCGGCAGCAACTTTGAACGCCCCAGGCAGGCCGTTCAAGCACCACACGCGACGCTGGCAGCCCGCAGAGGCCCTCGCCCAGCAGAATCTCGGGCTGAAGCAACCCAACGAGGACCAAACCCCGATGTGCACACATTCACGCGCATCGCCTCTGTGCGGCGCACGCTGCACAGAGGCAACTGCTCTGCTGCACGCATGGGCGCCTCACTGCTGGGCGGTGACTGCCTTGGAAATGACGCCCAGCGCCCAATCGGCGGCCTCTGCTGTGGAGGCCTCACCGGATGCGCGCGCCTCCTGGATGATGCTCTGCACGTACGGCTTCTGCGCGAAGACGGGGCCGCAGCCCGTCACGTTGGAGGCCAGGTCACCCAGCAGTGACACCAGGCTCTTAGTCACCGCGTCGTCCTGGTTCTCCTTATCATTGTAAACGTACTCCCCAAACTCCAGAATGGCCTGCGCACAGAGCAACAGAGAGTCACTGACCAAGCAGCAGCTGCAATGAAGTGCATGAGAGGAACACTGTTTCTCGAGGCAGTGAGAGTGGCTGGCAGGCTGATGATGTTGACGATATTGGGCCGCTGGCGCACCGGGGCGAACGGCCTGATGTACTGGTCGCATTTGGGGGTGCTCATGCCGTTGAGGATGCCGCTGTAAGCCTCGAAGATGCCGTGCCGCAAGAGGCTGTTGTACTCAAAGGCCGCCTCGTCGCCGGCCTGCTGCTGCATCACCGACAGGCTCTGCAAGCACGCATGTACGACAGCTCAGCAAGCTACCATATGTGCACATCCGCAGATTTAGAGAGCCCTCAACATTGAGGCCCAAACACTAGACATGGTATGAAATAATGCCTCATGCGCAACATCAGATGAGAAAGCAACATCCCTGCAAAGCCGCCATGCAATTGTGATGCCTGACCTGCGCGCTTTGGAGCATGTGCAAGCACGACGGCAGGCAGACTTCGAAGCGGTCGCCGATGGCGAGCGCCATGTCCCCAAAGGCGGACAGGATCTGGGGCTTGATGTTGCGCTGCACGTCGCTACACTCCAGGTTGCGCAGCAGTATCCGCATGATGTTCTCTGTGTAGGGTGCGATCTGCTCCTCTATCGCCCGGCACACATCGCCCAGCACGCCCACTGTCACCTGACATACCTGCCACTCCTGCACCACATGCCCCACAGTGTCAATTTCCACCTTTGAAGATAACTGTTGTACATGGTGACCCAGGCACGTCGCCTCTCTAGGCAACTGTTGGCAGAAGGTGTGCAGAAACAAGGATATGACATGGCCCCAGGGTCACCACATGCGGTCATTTTCAGAAATATGATGCGGTAAAGTGCTAGGATTATTAGCGAAAAATAAAAATGCGTTAGGAGGGAAATGTGGAGAAAGAGTGTGTTGTGTCATAACCCACCTGGTAGTTTTTGAGGCCCAGCTCGAGGTAGGGGTAGAAGCGCTCCATGTACTTGTTGAACTGGGTGCCGCAGGCGTAGGTGAGCGCGCCCACAGCCAGCATGGCCTCCTCATGCACGGTGCTGCTGTGGCAGGCAAACACGCTGAGCAGCGCCTCCATGATGGTGTCTGCAAAGGCCGTCACGCCCGCCTTGGTCACATCCTGCTCGCTCAGCTTCTGGATGATCACCTGCAGCACTCCGCTCAGCAGCCCCTGCGCATGCATCACCCAGCCCTCAACAATTGCCCATTTGTTGGAAAGAAAGGGCTGAGTAAGACGGGCTTGTTCCAAGGTGAACATGTGAGGTTACGACCAAAAGAAAGTGGTTGATGATGCATGTTACTGTTATACTGATCAGCCAAGTCTTAAGCGCATGTAGTGCAGTGCATCACCAATTGCACTTTCCATGCCATTGCGCAGTGTGAGAAATGATATTCTTCTCTGGTTTCCTGTCTGCCATGCACTGAGAAGAGACGGAGGAGGCAATGACCATGTTCAACCGAGCAGCACTCCGGGCACCTGTTGACCAGGGTAACGCCTGCCACTGGTGAGCGGAAAGACAAGCGCCCATATGTGAAAGGTCGCCAAAGGAAAAACTTCCATTGAAGGTGCACCTGGAGCTCGCTCTGGCGCTCGCGCTCATCGGCGGCGTTGGCGGGGGCCTGGAAGGTGGAGCCGAGCTTGCTGAGCATGAGGGGGATGAGCTGCGCCACCAGCGGCAGCGTGTCGGCCGACGCCGACCGCACCGCGTCGTTGATGGCCTCAAACGCCTGCGCCTGCAGCCGCGCCACCTCCTGCGGCTCCCCCTGCCGCTGGGCCTGCATGCACCCACAGAACATTTTTTGCTGAAATGCGCAAAAAGGCAAGTATAAGATGTCACAAGACAGAGCGTTGAATTGCCGCTCGTGTGAAGCTGCACCAGGCATGCATCGCTGAGCAGCAGACGCACTGGGCAAGCATCGCTCAGCAGCAGATGCACTGGGACTGCAGAAAGATTGCTGTTTGAAAGAGCATGCCAGAAGGGCGAAAATGGTGCGATTGGAGAAAGGTCCACAAGGAAGTGGCAGGCGCACCGCATCGAGTAGGGCACCGACGATGTCCTTGAAGTAGGGGGAGAGCAGGGAGGTCTGGTCCGAGTCCTTGAAGCCGGCCGCCAGCTGCGCCAGAGCGTAGCAGACCTTCTCCGCAATGAGCGGCGAGTCGCGGATTGACGCCAGCAATACGCCCACAATCTGTGGGAGCGACTGCTCATTCACCACCGCTGGACTGTGCACAAACTCAAAGATGCGGCCTGCATGGTAAAAAAGGGTTAGGTGTTGTATTTCACGCCCTCAATTTAAACGTGGATGAAAACAATTGAGATAATACTGACATCTGAGTGACGAGCTCACCTATGGCCCATGCAGTGGTGTGCCGAACTTGCTGGTTGGGGTCCTTCATGGCATTTAGGAGGAAGCCCAGGCCTGCTGCTACATATGTGGACAGCCTCTCTGTGGAGGGGCCCTCTAGGATGGCCCCAAAGGCTGACGTGGCTGCTTCTCGATAACGCCAGTCCTCTGGAGAGGCCTTCTTGTCGATGTTCGTCTGCACAATACCGGCTATTTCAGGCCATGAGCTCTGAAGTCTGCCAATCGATGCACATCACCATTTGGACATCGCAAGAGCAAAACATGATACAAGGCCGAGCAAGGAAGAGTGTGGCTGACTTGCCTGCACATATGGCATCACAAGCCCAAGGATGTCATCGCCCACGACGGCTGATACAAGGGCCAGGCAGGTGCCACCGGCCATTGACAGGTTCCAAGCACCGTCATCCTCGTCCTGGCCTTCCTCCTGCTTTGACAACTGCAAAAGTAGCAGGTCCACCAGCGGCTGCAACGCTTGCTGCACAAAGTGGTGGTGGATCACATTGGAGTCCCCTTCCTCCTCCTCCTGCACACAATACATCAAAAGTCGTGAGCCCCTACCTCCCAGATGAGCTAGATGATCATTAACCGTGGCTTCGACTTTAATTCGTGCGGGAGCGGCTATGAGCAGCAGACAATCGGACAGCATCTTATCAGGGGACAGTTCCAGATAAAATAAGCACTGCACCTGCTGAATGTCAATCTCCTCCTCGCAGATTGTGCACCAGAACTCAATGGCCTGCTTGGCCACTTCCTCCTCATCCTCCTTGGCTGCGCGGTGTGTGAGCCTGAAGATGTCTTGCATGTAGGCTGGCAGTTTCTCGTAGTAGTTGGCTGCGATCTTGACCAGGCACTCGAAGGAGGCTTCCCTGACTTTGGCATCAGCTGCAATGGTCCCCTCGCAGATGACTTGCATCAGGTAGTTGCGCTCCTCTGGGTTCTCAAAATTCGTCTGGGCGAAGACGATGGCGTTGTACAAGGCCACTGTGGCTGCATGCTTGACTCCCACGTCTGGCTCTTCCTTCCTCATGCCTTGCACCACTGCTGTCAGGATGCTGTTAACCTGTTCCTGGTCGAGCACATCTGTGTCCAAGTTGCCCAGCTCCTCGCAGATGTAACCCATTGCCTCCAACGTCGACTGCTTCAAGCCCGTTTTCGGAGGCTGCGCTCCCATGTTAGCCAGAAGAGTCGGGATGAGGTCGGGCCACTGGCCCTTGGGAAGCTCAATGGCGGCCACCTTTGCAATCACTAGCGCTGCGGTGTGACGTGCTATTTGTACCTGGTAATAAGAAAGACCGAATGAGTAATATTCGCGATTGGATGGCACGCAGGCAAAAAAGGCTGCACATTGCCAGGGCATCACCTCTGAACCCAGCGTTCCAAGGAGGAGCTGTCGGATTTGAGATTTGACCGGATCAACTTGTTCTCCCCAACGAGCAGCCAGCTCGGCCTGCAGGTTGAATCAAACTTCAGTATCAAGGACACCTCCTGAGACTGAAAAGTATCTCATCCAGGAGTTGATCAGTGGCCATCAGACCTTTCTTGCGTCGCTCGGGGCGTCAAAGCTATTCTTCAAGATCACTCCAGCTATCTGCCTGGTAGATGCATCAGCCTGCTCCTTGCTCAGCTCGGTGGCAAGCGATACAAGGTAGGCAGCATAGTTCTGCAGCTGGAATTGCTGCAGCTGCCCTTCTGCCTGCTGGCGTGCATTGGCATCTGCAGATTGAGCGTTCTGTAGCACTGCCGTTAGATCTACTGCCGTTGCCATCGTGAGCCTTCCTTCAGCTTAGATAGCCTGTTCTTCAATCTTGCCACACTAAGCAAAGGCCTTTGTGTTCCTTTTACTTCAACACACCCTGTGGGCGCTGCACTTTATTCGATCACCGACTCGCTCCATGGCTTGCTTTGATATCAGTATCATCATCCAGGATTTCAGGCCAGGAGTCAGGAAGCCCCTGCACAACCGCCCTGCCAAAGAAATGAGCCTGGCCCGGGCCCGTAATGTTTATGAGCCCGTAGCTGAAGCGTCTTGGACAAGACGCACCTCTCTGGCAATCAGAGTCTCACAAGAATTTGCAAACATACAGAAAGTCAGTTGTTACCTTGCATGCATCCATCGAGCGTGTCAGCTCATGGACACAGTAGACGTGCTTTCACTGAAGAACTCCATCTAGATTTCTAGGCAGATTTATTTAAGTACAGAGACCTCATAACTTACAAGAACAACTGCATTTAAATATAATGTCGGTAGATTTTGCCCCCTACAAGCTGCGTGCCGAGCTCAGAGGTCACGATGAAGACGTGAGTTATTGATGAGCTGTTACTTTACTCAACCTTGGCACTGAATTCTGTGAAAAGTGTTCGGCAAATAATAACATTATTGTGTCAACAACTATTCGCTATTGAGTTGTGCAGGTGCGAGCTCTCTGCGTTTGTGAGCTAGGCCTGATCACTGCTTCTCGTGATGAGACCATCAAGGTGTGGAAGGAGGTTGGAGACATCTTCGAAGTGGAGTCAACATTGGTGGGCCACGAAGGATACGTCACAGCAGTGGCTTATCTTCCCCCAGGCTTGCTGCCAGGGTTCCAAAAAGGTGCCATAGTCTCAGGTACATAGACTGTGCCTCTCACACAAACTGACAAGAACAGGACTAGTGCTGGTGCCTCATTGCAACAATGTAAGTGTTGGAATCATCCTCTCCAGTCTATGCTCACTGCAGGCTCGCGTGACACAACAGTGAAGCTCTGGGATCCAGCAATGTGTCAGTGCATCCAGACGTTGTCAGGTCACAAGTATCAGGCATGATCCATCTCATTTTGATTTCTGTGATGGAAGTGTGCATGTCTGCAAGTTCTTGGATCACCTGGGTGCCACAGAGGGGGCCCTGCATTGAGAGAATCATGGGTTGTAGGTCACGTCTCTGGCAGTTGGTCCAGGTGGAGAGATTGCTTCGGCTTCTCTTGATAGGTGAGTGGCATGCAGTGGATGTCATTTCTTATTCCTTGATACTCATGCTGTCTGCAGTTATTTGGGAAATTGTTCTGATCGCAGATATTTTTGGTGCAGCACTCTGAGAGTTTGGAAAGATGGCAAATGCATATCAGTGCTGGAAGGCCACACTGGTGCAGTGCAATGCGTGCTGTATCTGCCTTCTGGTGAGATTGTCTCAGGCTCCAATGACAACAGCATCCGGGTTTGGAGCGGCGGAGAGTGCATCCACGTACTGAGTGGCCACACAGACACTGTCAGGTAATTCAGCATCACTTCAAATGAGAGGGTACATTGAATGTACCCTGAGTACTACATTCACACCCTATCGCTCAGATGCGGGTTGTCTTCAAGAACACAGGCACTACTATTCCCTTTGCTGTAATACTTGGTTGCATGGCAGATCTTGGAGCAAATTCCGACTCGCATTTAGCAAGGCTTTGAGCTGTCTATTCAGTACTTTTAAGCGCTTTAAAAAGGGTATTGTCAATACTGTGCAGGGGCCTGACGATGCTGCCAGGCCTGGGAGTGGTGTCAGCTTCGCATGACCAGACGCTGCGGGTGTGGACGCTCAATGGCGAGTGTGTCAGCATCCTGCAGGGCCATGCTGCCATCATCTACAGTGCTGCGGCCTCATCAGACGCCCTCATTGCATCCGCGTCAGAGGACAACACTGCGCGGCTGTGGCGGCCTGATGGCACAGCCTTGCAGGGCATGGAGCATCCTGGTGAGCCATGACACATGCAATGAGCTGAAGCTACAGTAGGGCCCAATCGCTTATTGTCCTCGCTTGCCACTGATCTGCCTAAAAGCAGCTTTGCCAAGACTTATACGTGCATCTGAAGATTTTACACACACTGAATGTTTCTGTGCGCAAACAGGGTGTGTCTGGGATGTTGCCTTCCTGCCAAATGGGGATCTGGTCACCGCCTGTGCCGACTATGCTGCCCGCATCTGGACAGCGGCGCCTGATCGGGCTGCTCCAGCTGACTCCATCGAGGTGATAGAATCAAATTCATCACCCTGAGGTTACTCACACCATTGCTGGCATATTAGAAACAGCAATTACCCATGCAGTTGGAGCGGCGCGACCTGTTATCGTCGGCTTTCCTTCTTGGGGTTGACCCATAGCGCAATTGCTTTCTTGCAGGCGTACGATGCCGGCATTGCCGCGAGGAAGGCGGCTGCGGCGGAGGCGGTCAGCGGCAGCGGGAGGGAAGGCACAGGGTTACCCGATGGGCTCAAGCTGGAGGACGAGTCGGCGCTGCTGGCCCCCGGCAAGAAGGCCGGGGAGATGAAGGTGGTGCGCGAAGGCGGCGGCGGCATGGTGTACACATGGGATGCTGAGAAGTGAGTCAGACATGGCTTAAGACTGCAGACTCTACCTACCCGTTAATCATAGTCACATGCAAAGTATTCTTGCCTGCACATCACATGTCGTTTGCTGCATTGTTCTTCTGTGACATTAATGTGCTTTGCCAGCTCGCTGCATTGTTCTCGCTTTGCCATAGTGACTTCCCCAAGAAGCAAACATTGTCCATCTCCAGATTTGCTTGGGACGCTTTCATTCTTGCTGTCGCTGATGACAATGGTTTGTATATGCCATGATGCCATGTGGTGTGGTGTGCAGGGGTGCATGGGACAAGGTGGGCAGTGTTGTTGGGGGCCCAGAGGACACAGATGACACAATGGGGGTGCCCAGCAAGTGGCACAACGGACGTCAGTATGACTTCGTGGTGGATGTGGACTTTGAAGACGGTGTTCCGCCCAAGAAGCTGGCATTCAACCGCGATGACAATCCCTATGATGTGGCCGAGAGGTCAGATGACCATCCTCACCCTTCTATGCTGTCAAGGCATCACCTGCTGAAATTGTGTTCAGAAGATTGGCCTTCAAATGGAGAGATACTGGATCACTGCAGCTGACACCTGCTTGTTGATGCAGGTTCCTGGTCAATGAGGGCCTGCCAATCACGTACAGGCAGCAGGTGGTAGACTATGTCCTCAACTTGATGGGGCAGGGCTCAGCGCTGCCCCCCGTCCAATCAACAAATGTTGACCCCTTCACCAGCACCGGTGCCTATGTCCCAGGCGCTTCCAATTTCCCAGCCCCCGGGGGCTCCTTGTCCTCTGGAGACCCTTTCACAAGTGAGGCCCTCTTCATACTTTTGAAAAAATCTTGCATATAAAAAAGCAAAAGATACAAAATGTGCACGTGGCAATGCCGGATGTGAGCATGCAGCCGTTGCTGATGCCATGGTGTCGTGGCCAAATGCCAATTTTGTGTGCAACAGAGGCTGATACAAACCTTTATTGGGTGCAGGCAGCGGCGGCTATGTGCCAGGTGCCCAGCCCACGGCGTCAAGCGGCGTTGCCTCCTCTGGGGCCAACAGTGTCACCGGCGGCGGAGCAGACCCATTTACCGGCGCAAACCAGCGCCGGCCGGCGCTTGCGCACATACCAGCGCGCGTCTTCTACATCTTTGACAGCGCCCCGAAGCTGGACGCCATCGGCGGCAAGGTCCGCGAATTCAGCAGCGGCCTCAGCGCCTCGCCGGACACCGCCAGCCTGTCTCTCACCGAGTCTGAGGTGGCTCCTGGGGGCGCACTGGACATGCTGCTGGCAAAGTACGACCTCACCATCCCCTGAAAAGCTCATCTCTGCATTCATCCCCTGAAACTGTGTCCCGGCATTTAGATCCAAGGATAGTTGTGTGAGTGCATGCCGGGACACACAGCAAGAAGTTGATTAACTGGGCAAAGACCTGCCTCAATAGCTGCATGAAAAGTAGTTGCTCAGGTGGTTATAAGTGCTGAATGCTGCGACAGGGCTGTGGACGCTGCCAAGAACCCGAGCAGCGCGGCTGGCGCGCCGAGTGCCGAGGAGGCGCAGGTGCTTGGGAAGCTGCTGCGCTGGCCTGCTGTGTGCCTCTTCCCTGCCCTGGACATCTGTCGCCTCTTTGCGCTCAACGGCCCTGCATCTCAGGACCTTGCCTCCTCCGCTGGAGCCCTCACCCCCTCTTCCTCAGGTCAGCCCTTGATATCCCTTTGCTGAAGTTCAATACACCCTTGAGCCTGTACCTCTGATTCTATGTATTGCACAAATGCGCCGATTGAAGCATTCTGAGGACAATTTGGGGACGTCCCTGCAGGCGGCATAGGTGCCGCGCTTGCAGCGGCTTCAGTAGAGCCACAGCTGCCCAGCAATCTGCTGACGGGCCTGCGCCTGGCCTGCAACATGTTCCGGCAGACCAGCCTGCGCAGCTGGATCCAGGTTGGCAGACCGCTCTTCTTCATGCCTTTGCATGCTGTGCATGCATGGAGATGACTTTAGCCTTCGGTCACCCCTGGGGACCCTTGATGCATGGGACCTTGAACATGACTTTAATTTGACTGAATCTGTTCAATCTTGAGGGGAGAGTACGTTTCCATGCCTGGTCGCCCAGGAACTTTACTTGATGCAGCAAGGATAGCGCCAATCAGAGATGTTTTGTTTGATTGGCAGTGTCTGCCTGTGCAGGCGAACTATGGAGCGATGCTGGACGCATTTGCGACTGTGGGATCCTCGACCAACAAGAATGTGCGCAGCGCCTGGGCGAGCTTCCTGGTCAACGCGTCACTGCTGCTGACCACAGAGAAACAGGCTGAGAGCGACGGCGTCCTCATTGCCACATCCGCAGTTGGGGAGCTGCTCGACAAGAGCCCCAAGGACGACAGCGAAACGATGTTCAGGCATGGCCCGATCCCTGACCAAGCTGACACTTGCCACTCTGTAGGTAACCTGCAATGGCTCGTATCCCCAATTTTGAGAGAGGCTGGGTCTGCATCTATCCCTGCCTGCATGACATGCTCCTATGTATGGATGCATGGCTCACATGGAGCTAGAATGTCCAGATGGATTGGTGATTGGCCAGTTGCACAAGCCAGAAAAAGAAGAGATGATGAATTCATGCGCATGTCCATGTTCAATGAGCACTTCTGAATCTGTCGTGCAGGGCCCTGGTGGCAGCTGGCACGCTCATACAGCGCAATGAGGAGGCAAAGGGCCTAGCAAGAGACCTGGGGGTGCCCGGATTTGCAAAGCAGCTTAGCATATCAGGAGACAGCAGGGTGGCCAAGGCAGCAGAAGATGTCCTCAGCTTGCTCTAGTAAACAAATCAATCGTCATTCAAGGGTCTATTCCCTCTGTTAGTTTTTAATAATGCCTCGTCAGCATAGGCTTGTGAACATTGATATGCGCAATCTTCTTTGCAATTTGTAGGCTTTCATGTGCGATGTGACTTTAAAGAATCTGGTGGTCTATGTTACCATCTATGCTTGTGACTCCGAGTTGCTCGATGAAATTCATTACTGCCCCAAACTCATAATGAACAATGAAACGCTGTGCTTTGTAAAGGGCAATTTGGGACGTTTGCTTTGCTTCATCACTGTAAAAAGCTGCTAGACTGCAATAATTCATAGCTGTATAGGCTGCAGGTACTGGCAGCTTGCAGCAACTGATGATGAATTGAGCAAAGACGAACAGCGCTGCAGCTAGACTGCCGCAATAGCCTCAATCTCAACCTTGGCGCCAAGAGGCAGCGTCTTCACTGCAAAGCAAGCTCGTGCTGGTGGGTTCTCCGAGAAATAGCGTCCTGCTCACCAGGCAAATTGCATGCGTTAGGATTCTGTCTTGCTCTAATTCCGTCGGAGTGCACTTCAACACACAAAAGGCATCCTGAGAATTGGGAGCTTGTCGGAGGAACAGAGGTCGCACCATAAACCTCATTAACCGTGGCAAAATCGTTCATGTCCATCAGCAAGACTGTTGTTTTGAGCACTTGGCCATACGACGATCCAGCAGCCTCTGTGGACAATTCACAACAGACTTGAGCAATATTTCGTTAAAAGGGAGCATGCAGGTATGTGCAGGCAAACAGCATACTGCCATGCCCAGCAAGAAGCTGCTTACCCAAGATCGCTCCAAGATTCTTGAGGGCCTGATCTGTTTGATCTGCGATGTCGTCTCCTATGAGATTCTTGGTCTGCAGAGAGTTGCACATCGATCAGGAGACTTCCCTGCTGAGTAAAAAGATTGCAAATGTGCAGTAATGCTTGCATGTGATGATCGTTGGATACTCACGCCTGGGACGAGGGGCACTTGTCCTGAAACGTAGAGAGTGTTGCCATGCTTGATAGCCTGTGAGTAAGGTCCAACGGCGCCAGGGGCCCCTTCGGTGCTTATGACTTCTCGACCTGTGCAAAACCACATTATCCTTCTCATTTAGAAGTATCGTCTTCTAGAGTCAGGTCTGACCAGGAATGTCCTGTTCAAAAGAAGTCGAAGACAGCACGTCAGGGCTTTTCTTCAATTTTAGTGTTTCGTAGCGTACTCTGTGCTAAAACACTGCTCTGAAGTGATCTCCTCTGCGATCTAACAACAGCAACCTGCTGTGCACTGCGTCTCAATCCGGCACCAAACCTCGCGCCACCACGCACCAGGATCGAAGGTGCCACTGCTGCCATCATTATATTGCGATGATCAACAACGAACCCCCATTAAGTATGAGATTGATCAGCTCGTCCAATCTGAGACGATGCTGGACTCTCCGAAAGACGTTTCGGAGATCAAGGGAGTGAGTTTAATAAACATTGCCACATGTGTACAGGCACGCCGCTTGCCTGATCGCCACCGCACTTGTTCTCCATAAGTGCAACTGGGCTTGGCGGCTTTGGTGGAAAAGGTGAGGGATCTGGCCCCTTGCATTGTGTTGTCCGATTATAGATCTGTACTTGACTGCTGTAAGTTCGTTGTGCCGCCTGTGCCTTTGTCTGAGCCCGTGTCGCTTCTGTGAACAGGAAGATTGCCCAAGATGGTGCAGCCTCTGACCAAGATCAAGAAGGTCAAGAAGTATGGGAACAAGAAGTTCAACAGGCATCAGCATGACCGCAAGATGGCAGTGAAGGTGATCATTAATACATCCTGCTCGTGCGCCTGGTGACCTGGGCCCATCTGAACTGTTTATATGGTCCTTGAAAGGGCAGACACGTACGGGGATTACACGTTTTATCCAAAGGAATCAGTGGGTCTACATGGTTTGCATCCAATTCTCCAAGTTACGATCACAGCAATTAATCTGTGAACAATCTGCAGAGCATACTCTGGCTAATATAGCTTACAGTACAGTATCTGGGCTAATCGCTAATTGGGGTTTTCGATCGGGCATTCTGACCCTTAGGCAGCTCTTGGATATGTCCACTTCAACATGAGGCTGAGCAGGCACTGGGGAGACCAAGGAGCAGCCTCAATTCCCACTCAGGTCTGACGCTGTGCTTGCATTGTGCAGCCATCATGGAGGAGGCCAAAGGGTATTGACTCACGGGTGAGGAGGAAATTCAAGGGATGCGGCATTGTCATGCCCAACATTGGATTCGGCAGCAACAAGAAGACCCGCCACGTCCTCCCCAGCGGTGAGTGGCCGCTGCCTTAAGCGGCAGTCCTTTGCAGCTCTTTGAGCACTGACAGGTGCAAGCAGTTGCGTCTGTAATTCTCTGTAAGTGTCCAGCGTCCCTTAGCGTTTTGCTGCTGCGCAGGCTTCTACAAGTTTGTCGTGCACAACACAACGGAGCTGGAGCTCCTCATGATGCACAACAGGAGATACGCCGCAGAGATCGCACATAACGTGTCAGCGCAGAAGCGCAAGGTCATTGTGGAGCGTGCTCGTGAGGTGGGTCTGCCTGCTACATCTGCCGCCTCCATTCCTGCCCTGCAACTTGTGTGCTGTGCAGGCAATTGCCGCCCTTGCAGCTATGAGGTCATGAAGAAATGGTGCTGCATCTGTGGGACTGACTGTGTGTCTGTGCCACGCAGCTGAACATCAATGTCACCAATGGTGACGCAAAGCTGCGCAGCCAGGAAGACGAGTAGATGTGCCAGCATATGGAGGCAATTTTCTAGATTGTACTGGAAGGCATGATGTCTATTGACCAACCAGCGTACACTGGGTCTGTTGGGACGCTTCAGATCTCTTCCTTCCACAGTAATGCACAATCTGTAAGCTGTCAGGATGGCTGACAATTGCAATAAGATTCCTATGGGATCCAAATGCTGCTGTACTTTCTTTGGCTTTGAAGAGTCTTGCACAATCCGTTTGCGCAAGCCTTTTGTGAAGATTCTGCATACGTGAACGCATTGCATGCCCCTGAATAGCGTTTGTATCCATGAGTGTTAACCTTACACGCGCATATTTCATAGCATTGCTGCAATCATGACCACAGTGCTTTCACGTGCATGCTACATGTCTAAGAAATTTCCCTTCAAAGTTTGCCCAAGAAATGCAGCTCAAGCTCATCTACTAGATGGTGGAGATAAAAAAAAAGTCCTGTAAAAAGTAGCCAACACACTCAGTGACTGCGCTCTGCTCCTTCACCAAGTAAAGCTGAAGGATGAGCAATATCAGGCCCCTGCCAATTGCCTCACATCAGTTGGGCAAGAAGATATTCACGTCAAACGTCTGTCAGGCATCTGCAATTTTGTCTGGCTCTCCCACTATTTCCGTGCAATACAAAGGATCAAGATTTCAATTCCTAAAAACCCACTTGCCAAAATTCCCCTCACACTCTCTACATACTGGCATTAGCCTGTAAATCATCACTGCAACAACCCCATGACACAGGAAGGTCAGAGCGCCTGCACCAGACCACCCCAACCAGTCTCATCACATGAGAAGATAACGAAACAAAGAACCGGTACATTATACTTCTACCTCTCTCCAATCTGTGTACACATGGAAGAAACCTTCCAGGTCATTCTGCCTTGCACTTCACTTGTTCTGCCTCCTCTTTGCGCCGTCGCTGCTCAACACGCCCAGGGCTGCCTTGAAGCTCTGCTGTACCACCCATTTGCCCACTGGCGCGGCAGCCTGCAATGAGGTAATATCATGTAAGTCAGGCGACATCCTGGTCTGGTCTTTGCTGAAGCATTGTGTAACAGGAAGCACAGGCATTGCAATAGATAATCGCAGCATGAGTTTATGGCTTCCTCAGGGAACCTTGGCAACCCAGCTGCTGCGCAGAAAGCATCTGGCAGACTTGAAGCAGGTGGAAGTTACAAATGGCTTGCCTTGAGAGCAGTCGTGCCCACTTTCACAGTGACACGTGCAGCTGCCGCGACTCCCTGTACTGTGGCAGTGCCGACTGGGCCGCGCGCCACGTCAATGATGGCTTTTGCGCCGGGCGGGGGATCCAGTTCTGCCTCGTCCAGGCTGGCGTCCAGCCGTCGCACAGCCCATTCCACGGCGTTCCCTGCAGCATACAATATGCCACTCTTTTTTTATTAGGGAAGCCGCTCAGGACATAGATGGATTTCTAAATGACACGCAGTAGGGAAGCATCTGATGCAGAGAAGGGTTGCATGGCAGGGGTGTGCTGGGGTGCAAGATACCTGTGAAGGGCTCCTCCTGCTTGGTTCGGGTCAAGCTCAGCTCTGTGGGCTCCTACCACATCCACGGAAGCACTCATTGCGTGATTCAATCACAAAGCTTGGATGCTCTATAAAGACAGCTAACAGACTCCTCTGACCAACTGACACTCCTCACAGGTTCCCGTCAAAATCTGCTTGACACCACTTCTCGCAGGTTCCCATCCAAACATGCTGGACAGCATTTCTCACCGGTCTGCTTCGGTGTCGCAACAGGTATGCAGGGGAGTGCTCCACGGGCACAGGCTCTGGGGGCGGTGCAGCCTGCCTGACTGGTCGCAGCGACCTCACGATGACGTTCTGGCTGCTGCCAGAGGTGGTTTCATTCTCCAGCTCGGTTGATCTGCTACCTAAAAGGTATGGATTCCCTTCAGGCACTTTTGCGTGGTGTCCAAGGTAGCAGCTGCAAGCAAGTCAGATAGAGAAACTTTTTTCGGGAATTGGCCATGCTTGTGAGAATTAGGAACTTATTTTATCACCTTCGACACATCTTCGTTGAGTGGGGAGCCTCTGCTGTGGACTAACTTGTAAAAGAGGAAATGCCTGTTTGTTTTCGACGCCAAGTCTTGTACATGTTCGTGACTGCAGATATCTCATAAGAGTCAGAATATTCTTCGCTCTAATGAGCTTGGTTGATACCTGCAAATCTGCAGGTACTTGTATTTATATGAGAGTCCTGCCTTGAATCGTACTTGCTCGACAAGTGAGTTCACTTAAGAAGGCTGCAGTACATGCCAAAGTAACTTGAGATGTGACAATACTGCCAGCTGTTCCTTACGGGAATTGATAAGCTGGAACATCAGTTTCATCTGCGATCCATCTTCGCTTTCGTATCTCAGCTCATCAGGGTTTCTATCTCCCCAAGTCCAGCGGAGGGTTTCACAATGCAGATGGAGGCAAAGCCTTGCCATCCCTGGTTTGCAAAGTTGAAGACGGAGAAATCATATTATAAGGGTGCAATCGCAGTAGATGATGACACAAGTATCCTTCAGTTACCAAGGAAATGTAGGCCAGTAGTGGACAACACATTGCTTTGATCCCATGGCTTTTGGTGGAGCAGGAGGCTTCAATTTTGGAGGTACGATTGCTGCGAAGATCCATTTTTGGAAATTTGCATGTGTGGATAAGCGTCACGCGAGCATGTCGCCTCTTTTACCTGGTTGATTACGAGTGACAATTTTATACTCATCAGACATATATACTGCGACAGGCTCGTCAGCTCCCGCATTTGGCGCGTCTTCGACGCCTGCATTTGGCAGCTCAGCATCCACACCTGCTTTCGGTGCGTGAAAGGAGAAAACAAATACAGCGGCTTGCAAAATCATCTTGCCTCCTCCTCATGATTTCAAGGCGTCCATGTGCATCTTGAATATTCGAAATTATCTTCATGCAGGCTCTGGAGGCTTTGGTGCAGCAGCATCGACGCCAGCGTTTGGGGCAGCGGCATCCACCCCAGCCTTTGGGACGTCCACTGGCTTCACAGGCTTTGGCGGCAGCGGCGGGGCCTTTGGGGCCTCTTCCGCTCCTGCCTTTGGAGCATCTTCCGCCCCTTTTGGCGCAGCATCAACCCCTGCCTTTGGTGCCCCCGCATCGACCCCCGGCTTCGGCGCCGCATCCGCGCCGGCTTTTGGCACCCCGTCAACGCCCGCCTTTGGCGCATCGGCTCCAGGATTTGGAGGCTTCGGAAGCGCGGCGTCTTCTGCGTCAGCATTCGGGACGCCCACCTCCACGCCGGCGTTTGGGGGCGGCTTTGGGGCGTCCACCCCGGCCTTTGGGGCGCCCACCTCTAGCGCGGCGTCCGCGCCGTCGTTCGGCGGCTTCGGTGCGTCCACGGCCGCGTTCGGCGCAGGATCCGCGCCAGCCTTTGGTGCGTCCTCGGCGGCGCCAGGTTTCGGTGCGCCGTCAGCACCTGCCTTTGGCGCCCTCTCGCCGGCCCCGGGCTTTGGTGCATCCTCGGCAGCTCCGGGCTTCGGCGCATCTGCGCCGGCCTTTGGAGCACCCACATCCGCGCCTCTGTTTGGCGGCCAGCAGAGCGCTGCTGCTCCCATGTTCGGCGCTCCTGCAAGTGCTGCTTCTGCGCCGGCAGCGAACGCGCCTGCATTTGGCACCGGGGGCTTGTTTGGAGGCACGCAGGCTGCAACGGGTGGCCTCTTTGGCAACACAGCGGCGTCCTCTGCAGGCACGCAAACTCTTCTCCCATTGAAAAGCTGTGTGGTCAAGTGAGTCTGTCATTAGCCTGGAAATGCAGCATTGAACTCATGTAGATGCCTGAAGCTTGCTGTTGCGATGGCGACAGGCGGTTTGTTTGCCAGCTCAGCCCCGTCAGGAGGCCTCTTTGGGACCACACAGACCTCCTTGGCCCCTGTCAACACATCTTCAGCTCCCAGTTTTGATGCACCAGGTGAGCCCACGGTCTGTAGCCATTATTATGGTATCACTGGCTTTCATCAGTGTTGTAGCTTCTCCCTCTGCATGCCAGCACTGACTTTGCCCTTCCTGTACTTTCAATGTGCTGCCACCAGAGCCATAAAGCTCTGAAATCACATGTTTGGTCCTGGGGCGCAGCTTCCCAGCCGGCACTGGGCGGCTTGTCATTTGGGTCAACCCCAGCGCCGGCGGCCTCGCCCGCACCGGCCCCCACCACGGCGCCCCCTGCTTCCACGGGCGGCGGCTTTGGTGTGTTCTCCTTTGGGCCTTCGAGCGCGGCTGCGTCGGCTGCCGCCAGCGCCCCGGCGCCCAGCTTTGGCGCGCCTGCTGCGAGCGCCCCCGCTGCGGCCACGCCCTCCTTCGGTGGTCAGCAATCTCAGTCCTGCAACACATGCCCATTGACTGACCTTTGCGACCCTTCTGGTATTGTATTGTGTGGCTCTGGAAGGGTGGTAGGGTGGAAGGATGAGAAGCTGAATGCACATCATAACTGCAGGGTTTGGAGGTACCAGTGGCGGCTTCTCTCTGAGCAACCCAGCACCGGCGAGCTCTGCTGCCGCGCCCAGCTTCGGCCTGGGCGGCACCTCACTGGGCGCGTCCTCCTCGCCCGCGCCGTTTTCTTTCACACTCGCCTCGGGCTCCGCTGCGACTCCTGCCTCCGGCGCTGCGCCCGCTGCCCCACCTGTGTCAGGTGGGCCCCACCTGAATAGCAGCTGCCACCCACAATGTAGATCATCTCTGTGACAGGGTCCTTATGGAAATGCACTCTGTTAGCCTGCTGAGTGGACCCTTTCCTCCTACTCTTGGCACCTGCCCTGTTTTTTGTAGGATGTCCGTTCCGCTTTTGATCATTTTAATGCTGCAAAAGTTGAGGACTGAGTTGCATTGCTGCAGGTGCCCTGCCTGCGGCCAGCTCAGCCCCAGCAGTGGCAGTTAGCTCTGCTCCGGCGCCGCTATCCTTTGGGTTCGGCAGTGCTGCTGCTTCCGCTCCACCCTCCTCCCTCACAGTCGCCATCCCTTCCAGTGCAGCACCCGCCGCAAGCGCCCCTCCGGCCGCCGCGCCGGCCTCTGCGCCCGCTGCCACCACGGCGCTGGTCCCACAGATCCCCTCTGAGATCAAGGTGCTGCCGCCTGAACTCTGAATATGAGCTGCACAGCACCCTTGCTCACTTTGCCCAGAGGATCTCTTGTGCATTTATTTGCATCATAAAGGGTATAGCTTGTAAGTTTTGCATGGAGCAAGATCGACACATTTCTGGGCTTGTGCATGTATGTACTTTGCTTTGTGGAGGTTGCTGGTGGGTGGCGCCTGGAGCGGATCGATGGTCCAATGTTGTTATGGCGCCAGAATGCTGTGTAGGCAGGTTCCAGAGCGTTATAGGTACTGGCCCCAGCTGGCAGGGTATAAAGACGGAATAAGTACGGAGCACCGTGCCGATGGTTGATTGGGTCTTGCTTGGATCTGGCGAGTCCATCAAGGGGTAGGATGTGTGGCAGATTTTGCCTGCACCTTGTCTGCAGACGCACCTTACAGCTGGCAGGCAGAGCGCTTGATAATAATAAGAATAGTAATAGTAATTAAGAACAACAATTGGTGTGAACATAGGGCAAGACGGTGGAGGACATAATAAGCCAGTGGGACATGGAGCTGGAGAAGCGGTCGCGCGCGTTCATGGGCCACGCCATCGCGCTGGCCGACTGGGACCGCGCCATCCTCGCCAACCGCCACTCCCTGCTCACCGTCGAGGAGCAGCTGCGCAAGGTACTACTACTGCTTACTACTACCCAAAATTGCTGCTGCTACTGCTCGTGCACCTGCTGCATGCTTATAACCTGGTCATGCCTCTGCTACAGGTTCCCAGTGCACCTGCCCCATTTCTGTGTTGCCGCCCTGTGCCTCCTGTCAGGCAGTGTCTCCGGGATGGTTGAAATTGCAAGTCCAGGTCCAGACAAGACCTGGTCCAAGACCTGGAGTTGTGGAAAATTTGGTCTTCCTGAAGCACCGCTCCACTGACGTCCTGCGACCTCATCAGGCTGCAAGGGCCACCATTGCGCTGCCATGCGTTGCCAGGGAGATAGATATGTGAGTTGAATTGGGGTTCTGTTGCAGGCGGCTGCTGGGCAGGAGGCGCTGGAGAAGAAGGTGGGCATGCTGGAGACGCACCAGAAGGAGATCCACGACGCGCTGCTGTCCATGGAGAACGAGGCCGCCCGCCTCTACCAGGTGCTGCTCAGCTGCAACCTCAGACTCCTCTTTTGCATTAGACCACAGTAGTTGCAGTGGTAAGCGCGTTTTTTGGGAGTATATGAACTGTTGGGACTTTTTTTAGAGGGCACTAGTGTTTGCTGGCTGCATGAATGCCTTCCACACGGACACATCAGGACTCCTTCTAAAGGCTTCTAGAAGTTGCAGCGGGATACATGAGTGCATTGGAGACCTTGCACGGTGAAGATGAAGGGTTGTAGCTCTTGCAGCTTGCGTATGAGTGAGAAAAGAGTTTGGGACACCGCTTGGAGGTTCTAGTCACGGCGGGGTGTATGAGTCCGTAAAAAGACCTTTCACAGGGAAGTGAAGGAGGCGTGCTGGGTGTTGGCCTGCAGGAGGAGAAGGGCTTGGCGGACGACGAGGCGAGGCAGCGCGACGCCCTGTACGAGCGCGCAGAACGCCTTGCCTCCACTCTGGCCGCCATCGGCGACTCCCTGCGCGATGCGGTCGCCGATGTCAACGCAGGCAAGCCCCCTTACCAGCAACTTTCCTCGCAAGCTTGTCACTCAAATTCCCCCAACACCAGGCAAGCTGGTGTCTTGAGATGGGCCAGCATGGTGTCCCCAATCCAGCATTTAATAACAAGAAAGCCTGTCCTGGTGGCAATCCAGGAAAATGGTTTTAAGGTAGCTGCATTGATTGGCATGGATGTTTGTAAGTATTCTTAGTGTAGAATTGAAGGATGAGGTGTTATCGATATACAGGAGCTGCTGCGTCCATGGGCGACACATCGACGCCGCTCGGAAAAGCTGTGCGCATCCTGAACAATCAGCTGCAGGCGCTGACGGCCATCGATGAGCGCACTGATGCCCTCGAGACCCGCCTGGAAAAGCTGTCTGCTCCTGCCAATGGCATGGCTTGACCGTGGCGTTCACCACCGAATGATGTCAACATGAGCCAATGGGCTTGACATAAATGCCTGACTGCATCTATGTTTCTGGGTGCTTTAGGTAATTGATCACCTTTGCATGTTATTTGAGTGTCACACGGTATTGCTCTCCGCAGAAGACTGGAGACAAGATCTGGACGACTGGCATGCATGCAGGCCTTGACTGATGAGGTGCCACCCAGTGGGCTTGAGCACCGAAATATTAACTCAGTCATTGAATGTGAACCGTGCACAATGCTTGTAATGGATTAGGTACTCCTTCCGAAGGTATCGTAACTCATTTGTTGCCAATTGGACACCACGCTGTATACTATCATTCTGCCGGCATGCACATGCGGCATCATCAGGATGATCATGCGAGTAACTTACTGGCGGCCAGCAGTAAGCATGATCAGCAGTGCCGCACTGTAAGCGGCTTACAGTAAGCAGCTTACTCATCATGATGGCCAGCGGCATGCGCTGCGAGCTGCACCACACAAAAGACCGTGGCCCAAAGCGTAGACCCTGCTATCCATCCGCTTGTGCAATCGTAATCAAAGTCTGTGATCTTCGAGCGAGCACTGCCCAGCACATGCATTGTTGAAAGCATGCGTTGCCTACCTAGGCAGTAAGGTTGCCACCGTGTCCAAAGCGTCCCATTCAGCATGTGAAGGCAGCTATTCACGCAGTATCAGACGATTCGTACTGTAGACACACCATAAGTGCTTGCAAAGATGCAGACTGCAAATATTCTACCCGTTCGGTGCCCTCGATCTCTTCTAGTTCCAATGGGTGGTGCGAGCTCAAGCAGGTTGACCTGCACATTCCCTGTTCTGCAGAAATCTTTTGAGCTCGGACGAGACTCTCAAGCGTTGAGATTTTCCTCGGATGTTTTGCATAAGACCACCCTGTTGGGGTCTCGAAGAAGAAAGAGCTTGCAAGTAAACGCTGAATACAGCAGGCAAGGCAATTCGCCTGGCTATGGACGCGCTCCCGCTGGTGAGAGGTGAGCCAGTGCGCAATTTTTTGTGACATGTCGTTGTCAAAAGGGCAGGAACATTTGCCTAAGTGCTCAAGGTAACACAGTGTAGAAACCTGGGGTTCCTGTATTGAACGCCTGTGTCATCGCTTCAGGTACAGAGATAGAGGTCAATATGACTATCCTCCATCACGAGAGGGCTCTGGACAAGGGCCACCTCCTACAGAGGAGAACTATGGGGGCGGGAATGGTAGTGGAACAGGCAATGGTGGAAACAATGGAGGGGGCGGCATGGACAATTTCACTAAAGCATTGATAGCAGGCGCTTTCATCATGGGCATGGGCACCGGAGTATGGTTCAACTCTGAAGCCACATTTTACCCAAGCAACGTGGCATCCACAGAAGTCATTGACAGGCGCACGCCCAACAGCGAAGTCTGCATGGCCAATGGCTACAGCTCCATGGTCTTTGATGAGCGAGTCTTCGTGTCCTTCAATCCGTACGTCCCTAATAACGTCACTCCTCCATTGCTCTGATGGTGATGTGCTGATGAGGGTTATGAGCGCATTTCTGTCTCTGGCAGGTTCAATGTCTATGTGACTCAGCCTGAGGTGAAGCCTGGCTGCGTTCTTCGCCGCGCCAACATAGGGCTCTTGGAAAAGAAGAAGCTTGTCACTGATCGCGAGGTGATGCCCATGAAAGCCCAAAGGACTGCCACAGATACCGACAATCTTTTGCTCACCGCTTGTAATTGCTGTGGATCAGGTGTGCTGTATCTAATGGCTGGTGCTTATCATGGGCATGGCTTTGCAGGTGGGCGCATGCACAAAAAACATGAACACATTTGGGTTTGTTGGAGACCTCAACGGGTCACCAGAGGTGTCCTGCGTGTACCACAGTGAAGACGGAGAGAATCAGTTTCTGAGAGACCCCAAGCGGTCAGTCATGGGTGACGGCTTCCAGCCCCATGAGCTGCTGGACAGCACAAAGAAGACACAGGCTCCAGCACAGAACTGATCTGCAAACTGCAGTGACCTGATGCAGTCCCCCAGGGCCTGTGCGCTGCCAGCACACTGTACTATAAGAGCTACATATGGTATTTCAGTTGGAGATGCTTTGATTCTTTTGGCAATTGACATGTAGCTTGCCAAGCAGTGCTGGCTATTGCGCCATGCATGCATTTTGTAAGGGTCTAATTGTAGTACACCCGTTTGCTTGGGATCATAACAACCTGTTGAACTTGTATTGATTGACACATTCTGTAAAGTGGGAGTCTATCGCAAAATGGGATCTCCCGTTATTCCTGTCTTCCCTGTTGGCAGCTGTGCTGGCATTACATGCAGCATCACATGAAGGAGCAATCCTCGTCATCACCCAAAGGTCTTCCCTCAATGAGGGATCCTCAGTCCATTCCATAGCAAAGCCCTTGATGACTAAGGGTACTGTCCACAACGAAGGGACTGCACGGGCTGGGATTGCTCAGTGTAGCGCATCTGTGATATGAATGACAACCAATTCACCTTCATCATTCCGAGGAGAGGAGGGGATGCTGGGCCCCTTCAAGCTCTGCCCAAGGCCGACTAGGAGGGGCTACCGTATTGACGAACACTGCACAATTTCATCGCACACATGCACGATCTGGGAACAGAAAGCGAAAGGAACTGAAGTATGGCGATCAAGCATGCCTCCAGCCTGTGCGTCATGGCGATCATGCTGCATGTCTGTCTGCTGCCTTTCTTCCGTGTGTCGACAGGTCAGTACAGCTCTTTCCCTGTGATCAAACCTGTGATGCTTGGTCCTGCATAGCTGCATCTCCAAGGATCCTTCTTCGAGGTGTTCATTGGCTTGTCCCATGAATATCGTGCAAAGCAAGGTGTCGCAGAGTCTCTCAATATTCGAAACTGAGCACCAAGTGCAGGTGATTATCAGTCGATCATCAGCTGCCTGTGTGTTCTCCTTTTAGCAGCTCTCAGGGGCCGAGCAGCTTGAGTCCCTATGGACCACCTGAGATTTCCTTTGTTTGCACAGTGGCTTGCCAAACGTTCAAGCTGTCATCCACATACCGGACTGAGCCCATCTCTGTGGCAACTGTCATCGGGCTCCAAATGAACCGGCAGACAGCTGTGCCTCTGGCAGAAGCCACGCTGGACGGGCTGCATCAGATGTTTAGGGAGAGCAATGTGACCTGCACTCTGGTGGTAGAGGCTTACATGCAGGCAGGCAGGCCCTCCAACCATGCATGGAAAATATGTGTGCAGGATTAAGGAGCATGCATGTGTGAATCTCTGCTTTCCCAAGACTTGATTACATGCGATGGTTGCTCTGCAGAGGATCCAAACCTTTGATAAGATCACAGGCCTCAACAGCGTCCGGATCATCAACCCTGCTGTGATGGAGATAGCCAAGCAGAGGGACATTCAGGTGAGACACAAGGTTCCTCTTGACCTCTTGAGTGATGTGCCTTTTGCACTCCCTTCTGCTTTATTTAACGAAAATCAGCATGCAGAATCCCTTCATGCAGTGATCCCCATGTGACGCCTGTGCAGCTACAAGAACTCCTGGCTCTGAATGAGAAGCTGCCACCGCTCTTCTGTGCCCCTGTCCTTGTCAAGGACAACTTTGACACGCTAGGCATGGCAGCAACTGCCGGTGCTGTGGGCCTGCTGGACAACCTTGCCGCAGAGAATGCTTTTGTGGTGAGCTCCTCCTTCTTGGAACCACCAAAAATCTCTGTAAGTAATATTATCATTACACGCTTTTCCTGCCAGAAGCAAGGTGCATCTGGAGACAAGCTGCAGTAAAGGCTGCCAAAATCCTACCCTTTGATGGACTCGCCAGATGCAAGCAAGACCCAATCATTCGTGGGCATGGGGATCAATACTTATATCGCCCCCCGCCAGCGGGGGCCAAGAAATTTCTGTAACTATAGCATACCCCTATATGCAATGTTACTTGAGAGCAATGCTCTGCTAGTTCTGGAAGGGGCAGGACAGAAACTTGTTGTGGTGCGCTGGCAGGTGCAGAAGGTGATAGACCAGGGAGCAGTATTGCTGGGAAAGTGTAATATGGGCGAATTTGCACTCTCGCCGGATGAGTCAGCAGGCTCAGTTTATGGCATTGTCCGGAACCCCTACGATCTGGACCACACCACGGCTGGTAATGCACCTTATGGGCCTGCCACTGTGGCTATCAACTATGACTGATGCTGGAATGGCACGGCTGACGTCATGCATGCCATCTGCTGCTCACTAAATGTGTTCTCCAGATGAGGAAACATCACAGAATTGCTTGCACAAGATCCATGTCATGCATGTCAGCTGCAGGTTGCAATATGTGATGTTTGGGCTCTGAAAGTATCAAGGGATTTGCTTGGACAGGATCTAGTGGTGGAGGCGCGGCAGCTCTTGCTGCAAATCTGGCGCTGCTGGCATTGGGCACAGACACAGGCAACTCCATCCGAGGCCCAGCTGCTCATTGCGGTGTTGTTGGCCTGCGCCCCTCCCTTGGGGCAACAAGTAGGTGCGCATTTTCCCATTTTTCTGCCGGACTGGAACGGTAGTCTTCACTCGGCGTGCAGCTTGCATTCGAGGACATGCATGCTGAGCACTCTGGGTGCAGGTTTATTGAAGACTTTATTGAATATCCACTCTGTTCAGGAGTGGAGTAGTGCCTGCCCGGCTCAACAGAGACACTACAGGTCCAATAGCGCGCACTGTGTCAGATGTGGCGCACCTCTTTGAGGTCATGGTTGGGCACGATCCCAAAGACAACCTCACATCTCTCCTTCTGCAGGTGACGGTATAATCGACCCGCATGCTTTCTTCTGAGCAGTTCTGTGGATTCTTGTTGGATCTTGACCATGCATGTTGCCAACTTCTGCTGCAGGCTATACAATTACTACGCCTGACATAAACATTCAAGGTGACTGATGGGTGCATGACCAGGAAGACCTGCACCTGAACATCAGTCAGTCCCTGGATGTGAGTGGGCTTGAAGGGGCGCGAGTGGGTGTCCTGAGACAGCTGAGCGACACTCCCACCACAGATCCTGAGTTCCTCGCTCTCTTCAATCAGGCTATTGACGACATGGCTGTCAGTGGTGAGCACCACAAGTGAATGCCCCCTCACAAATGACTTCTAGTAAATCTCTTGGCTTCCTGTTGAAGTTGAACTGCACCAGCTCTTATGACTCTGCATATTGGCCTCATTTTTTTCAAGTACCTGGCATGCATGGCAACCCTGCAGGCGCAACAATCGTTGACGACTTTGCAATAGTGGGCAACAGCATGGGCAAGTCCTGGTGAAACCTCTAACGCCGCTGTCAAAAACCCTGAACCTGCTTTCTTTGTGCTCAAGTGATCTCATGTTCAGGCATGCAGAATATGCTGTCAGCCACATGCAGGAACGGGTACCTTAACGGCAAGGGGATTGCGTATGGATTCTGGAATGTGAATGGCACTTGGGAAGACCTGTGGAACTGCCAGATTGCCTTCCCCACCGATTTTGATGCATATGCCAGCGCACCAAACAGGACCCAGCGCTTCAAGTCCCTGCAAGTAAGCTCTCTTATCACTCTGCTATCACACTGGTGAGCTGCTACACCTGATAGCACTGAAATTTGCATGTCATGTTGCCTGCTTTTGCAAATTTTGACGCATCTCTCTGCCAATATGCATGCATATACGTCTGGCAAGCTCACATCATGTACTCAAGGAGTTTCAAAATGTCTGCGCGCAGCAATTGTACACTGCTGGGGCATTCCATCCCAGCATTGCAACAGATTTGAGGGACGCCCTCGCACAGAGGTTTGAGCCCTCCGCCTACCCGCCACCCTTCCTATACGCAAAGGGCTTCCGCTGCGGCTGCTGCGATTTCTTCACCGACCCCTGCCGCATGGAATTTCGCCGGGTGCGCACTTTGCTGCGCTGCATGCATGCATGATCGGACTCATGCATGCAGTGCAGCACACAGGACACTTCTGTACCTTGGCAGGGCTCTGCTGTGACTGCCACCTGAGCTGAAGGTTTTGCTTTGATTGCAAACATGTCATCGCATGCTGCGCAGCATGCATGCATGCATGCATGCTTGTAGTAAAAGAGGGAGCATGCAAGGCATGAAGGCATTGAGACCGCCAAAATAGGAGAAGGGCTGCTTCGCAATCTAAACAGAGTGCATCAGGCAAACCAAATATCTCCAGAGTTGCAGAAAAAGGCTTGATGGGCTGTGCTGGCGGTGTGGCAGCGGCTGGTGGAGTCCATGGACAATGCTGTGGTGGACGTGGTGATGTACCCCACATGGAGCAACCCCCCACGCCTGATTGGAGACACTGTCTCCCCAGACGGCAACAACTCCCCCACCATCGCCCCCCACACCGGCGCGCCCGCCATCACCGTCCCCATGGGCTTCAATAAAGCAGGTGCTGTTGGGTTCTGACCCTGCCGTGCAGCAGCTCATCTGTGACAGTGAGTGCTCCTTGGCAGAAGCTGGCTATGCTGGTAGAGCACATCATCTTCCCATCTGTATGTTCTTTGCCTTGTAGCTCTGATGCAAAAGGGATGAGCTGGTGCCTAGCTGCGTTGTTGGAGAAGCTTGCGCTGACAGCTGAGCAGTGACGCTGCGCTTATGGCAATCTGTTTGGGTGGGGGCCTTGTTCCTGGACCCAGGGTTCTGACCCAAATCATCTCACCAGCACAGAAGCAGAATTTGTAGAGTACATGAAGCTCTAATCAGTCTGTGTCACATCATCAAATTATGATCAGGAATTAGGTGAAACTGAACATGTGTAATTGTGATTGTGCAGGTCTTCCAGCGGGCCTGCAGCTGCTGGCGCGCCCGTTTGACGAGGCGAGGCTGCTGCGCGTCGCCTACGCGTACGAGCAGGCCACCATGCACAGGCGAGCCAGCCCGCTCTTCCCAGAGCTGCAGCGCGGATCAGGCAGCGCCGGAGCTCAAAGGGGCGCCTCAGCTGTGCCCTTCTCGGGCTGAGCTGGCTGAGCATTTCTTCTCCAATGCTTATGCTGTAAACTTAAGGTGCTGCACTGCTGCGTATCAAATGGTCAGTTGATGTGCTGGAAAGACCTTCAGGTACCTGTCGACCGGTCGGAGAAGTTGGTTGAATGTAGTTGAAGGGCCGGTGGTTGTAATGGTTGCAGACTTTGTTGCTGACATAGCGCTGGCCGGAACCCTCTTTTGTTATAAGGTTGCAACTGTACCACGCTTGGTGGCTGCACATTATGCATGGAAGACTTTTATGTACATTAGACAAACGCATGCTTTTATTGGTTGTCCTTTCCAGCACTGTAGGAATGTGCGCTTGCACTGTGCCTGACGCACTTGCTGCCTGCACACCCAGGCAGCGCTAGGCTAGCATTGCTTTGAGCATAGCATGCCAAGTTGGCTTGTATGATTGGCCTAAAAATGAATGCCAAATGACTAAATGTCTGTCCAGTTGTAATGCTGTACTAGGATGAGTAATCATTATGAATGATTCCAGTGGAACCGGTTTGTGCCATGATCCTGAGGTCATTCCAATCGGCCACAGCAGTGCTTTTCGTGCACCTACCACATGGCCCATCCAAGCACTTTAAAATTGAATCCTTGTAGGGAGTAGTCTAAAGTAGATCTCAGGCTTGTGGAAGACATTCCTAACAGAGAGCTTCTACCAGGACATCTAGAGATACCGTATAGTGACCATCTTTCTAAGATGTTCCAGATGTTTGCTAGCCAAACCGGGGAGTACATAGCATCACAAGTCTGCATCAGTATTATATCACATATCATTAAACGGTGGTCACCCCTGTTTAGGAGAGGCGAGGTGATCTGAGGCAGTCGTGAGCCTAGACGAGTCAGGGGATGACGAAGGATCCATCCGATTCACGTGGGTCTAGTCACTCGAGTCATTGGCTGTTCATCCACCGCAGGTTGCGCCAGCTAGACCGTGTCCCGGCAGTCGTCCCGAAGCCGTATCTTGCCGGTCCGGGATGACCAACTGATGAATCCGCATGGACTGCCCCTTCAGGGTTAAGAGAAAAGGGTCGAAACTAAAGCGTGTGTATCTTTCGCTCGACTTGGTGCGCAATCGGCCGCGCCTCGCGTAAATCCCTTTTAAAGTGCATTTTTATCTTTATATCTCCCTGAGGACCAGAAACCCTGCCATGAAAGTACATCGAAGACTCGATGATTCGGAAGGATTTACTTGCACTTTTTATGGTCATTATTTTTGTTTAGATTTACGCGCAAGGATTTGGTTGTATACAAGATCGAAGTCTGAACAGATTCATATCTACGATCGGGCAGCCGGACGCTTGATGCTTTAAGAATTCCAGTCCCTCACTACAGCTGACGCCCCACCACGGAGCAACCAAATGGCGTGCTGCACTGTCTCCCCGCTGGAACCGAGGTTTGCGCTCTTGCACGATCTTTCGAATGTTACTTGGAGCTGTGTATTTCAAAAGGGTGGGTGCTAGTCTTGCTATGACCTCGGCGCCTGCTGTCGGAAGAGTCCTAGCACAGCGCCCCGCCTGTGGATGTGTCGGCTGTCCTGGCCCACGAAATATCTGCGCAGCCCCCGCAGTTGATCAAGGCTGTTGTTCAAGCCAGCAATTCTCTCTAAACCGACACGAGGCCCCTAGGGCACGGTGCTGCGAGCGCTTCATGATGAGGAATTGCAACGCGACGCATACGACGGATTTGGCTGTGGTCGCAGGTCCAAGAGCGACTCTGTGCCGTCTCTTTCGCTACTAGACGACGCGCTGCACTCTCTCATGAAGGAGCAGCTTGTTCGCGCGATCGGGAAGACCCTTTGCAAACCAGGGTGAGTTTCAGACGGTGCCATCGCCTCGGACTGAATCGCTTGTTCGTGGATGAGATCCCGACATCTGATTCCGACGCAGTGCCAGACTGTCTTGTGGCGTTTCTGCAGTGCATGCAAGGGCTGTGCCCACAGAGCAACGCGTTCGAGTGTGCGTGTAAGGAGGATTGCACCATCTGACTGGCATGTGCTGAACATGTCTGCAGGAGCATACACGGGTCTCTGGCAGCTGAGGAGTACTGTCCGCTCGACACCCAGAGGCACAACTCGGCTCCAGTGGACGCTAGCGCCCAATGCAGCCTAGCTGACAGCGTGAAGGAGCGCATCGCTTCTGGTGCATACACACACGACCCCACAAAGAGCGCCTCCTCTGCGCCACCCATGTGAGTCCCCTGAACGTTTTCCTTAGCCACTCTCCTCACTGTGCTGGCCACTCCCTCGTTGTCATACTTGCTGAATAATATTACTCGACAGGGCACAATTGTCTGTGATATCTTACCCTGACCCAGAGGAGTGTGAATCTTGCAGGCAGCAGCATGAGTCTGCCGAGGAAGAAACAGCGGTGGACACGAGGCGGCGACGAATGTCATACAGCGGCAACGCGCCGCCGCCGGCCGAGTTCTTCTGCCCCATCAGCCACTGCCTCATGACCGAGCCGGTGACCCTGCTCAACACCGGCATCACCTTCAACCGCACCAGCATCCAAGCCTGGATGCGGACAGGTGTGTACCCTCTTCTCCTGTACTACTTTCTCTTCCCTCTTGTGGCAGTGCCCTTCTGGCAAATTTCTGTCAGCTCCTTGAGATGCTCTGCTTTGCTGCCTCTTGGGTTGGAGGATGCCTGCTAGCACGCCCTTGCTCTGATTGGTTTGATTGGTATGATACACAGTCAAGAAAGTGAATGGAAAGATTTGTGCTGACGGGCAACTTGCTATGGGTGCAGGCGCGCGGACGTGCCCGGTGTCGGGGCAGCCGCTGCAGGGCTGGATAGCGCTGGAGAGCAACGAGAAGCTGCGGCTGCGCATCGTGGAGTGGGTGCAGGAGCAGGGCATCAACTTCTCCCTCCTCGACAATGCCGCCGTGCTGATGCACCAGCTCTACGTGCAGATGGGCCAATGACTTATCCCACCAGTCCCCCAAGCCATCGCCCGCCCGGCTCGCAGCGTTCCCTGCTAGAGTCAGTGCCACGCGCCTGTAGCGCAGTAGCAGCCCCCACCCTGGATACATGACGCTTCGCTACTTTTAAGGGAGCCGAGACATCCGGAAAGTGAGCAGCAGCTCTGCGCATCTGTGTAGAAGTTGTAGTGGCAGGACGCGCGAGCTGCGCTCGCGCGTCCAAGCTGCGACAGAAAGTAGACAGCTTGGTTTGAAAGGGGTGGATTCTTCCAGCCCCTCTCCCTGTGAAGAACTTGATCAAGACAGAGTGCCCTGATACGTACGCAGCACCAGAACAGTTGTGGCGTGGCATTCCTGTTGCCGAATGCCACAACAGACATGGCATTTGTTGGAACTTTCTGTGGCTGGCGTGGGCCGGCTCAAAGCGCAGCATCGCTGCGAAGGGCCCTGACCGCTCTGTGCGGACGGGGCTCTCAGCGCAGCAAGACTGTGATTTGTTGGCCCCCCAGCCACTGGTCGGAGATTCCGAGCCCGATTTAATAAAGCGCGTGACGCGACGCATGCGCGACGCGCGCTTGATGGTAGGAGCAGCTGCTTTCAGGAATACTGGAATGATCTGCGCGGGCAGATGCAATGCAGCGGGAACTTTCTGCTGCACGCATGAAGTGCCATCTGGCGCAGCAAACAAAGGTTTGGGTTGCTTGTATTGCATGTGCGGCAGTGGTGCTGAGCGTTCTGCTTGTGAAGCGCCGACTGCCGCATGCTTTGCGTTGAGAGAGACCTCTCGAGGCGCTGCGCCTATAGAGCCATGCTTGTTTCTCTTTTTACAACACTTGCTGTCCTGCGAGACCCAGAGCCAAGGCGATTTCCGGGCAAGCCTGCACGCGGGCTGCAAGAGCGATTTTTGTCGCTTTGTCGCTTTTGCAGCCCAGTGCAAGAGCATGCCGTGGTGCTGAGGCGTTTTATGTCGGCACCCTCCATGGTTTGACAAGTGTAGAGACACTTGAATTTTGACTGTCTTGTTCTTGAGACTCGATGTTGCTGAGACCCGGCATGCCTGTGCTGTCCGCTTGGCGTGCTGGGTGCTCAACGTTTGCAGACTTTTGTTTGCCAGCCCTCAAAGCGACCGGCCGTTTGGGCTGATGCTGCGTTTTGGGCTTCCCTCGGCTTGCTGTACGTGGCAAGATTGTGTTTTGCTGCACTCTTGCGAACTCTGTTCAGGCTTTCACGTTTGACACTGTGCATGCGAACCCAAGTGTACATAATAAAGGGGCGAAATTGGGGGTTCTGTCCAAGTCGGCCATCCAAGTCTGCACAAGCTTGGTGTTCTTCTTGAGGGGTGTTTGAATGACTTGATGTGCACACACTGTTGCTGTTGTAACTGATATCCAGTTTGATATCCTGATGCGATCACTTCCTTTTGGGCCACTGCAGGCATTCAAACTGTTTCACTGATGATCACCTGAAGGCATGCATGACATCTCTGTCACAAGTGGTAGCGCTTCAATTCATGCAAGCATATTTGACACCCGTCAGGCCTTCATGCATTTTCAGGTGCTCCTAGCAGGGCATCAAGGTGAGAGACAATCTTAACCATCGTTACACCTCTCAACCAGACAAATGCATACTAAGATCCAAAAGCATAAATCGACACCACGCTCTTGGGTGTGGTTAGATTGGCTGGAAGTAGCCCCAGGATGTTCCACTTTAGCCCAAGGGTCCCAGCACTGCAATGTCACATGTTTAGTAACGCATGGGCAGCGCTACCTTAGCGTAAGAGACATAGTAGTGAGCAGATATCATATGTGATAGAATGTCATCCCTGGACAATATGGCATTCAAAGCCAAAGCAGCTGAGTGCACTATCTGTTGAGACTGCCTCTCACCTATCTAGGCCCGCTGACGCTTTGGCAGCCATCTCTTTGAAGCCATCACCCTCAAGAACCAATTGCAGTAACATAATTTCAAGGATTTGCAATTCTACAGAACCATCAGTGTGAGCATGAGACTAGTTCCCGCCATCCAAGCCGCACAACACTTATTTTTGCGCTTCCATCTGGGCGGGGGACACAATGATCTTGCCAAAAATTTGTACAGTACTAGAGGTGGTCTCCAGAGTGACCGCAATTGCGCAATGTGCGATGCTATGTATAGCACTGCCGAAATATAATGATGCATCCTTTGAAAAATACATCATATGTTTAGTGGTTGCGCAGAATCCCACTGCAAGATCCCCTCTCAGTCAGCCACAAAGCTACGCAATGGCGTGCCGGTGGGATCAAGAAGAAAGATCAGCCGGCAACCCTGTGCCCAGCCAGAAGAGCATGCTGTACAATACCCGAAATACTCTGCTGTCTGCATTCTCTCTTTGTTCAATCCTCACCCCCAGCTAATGATCTCGGTTCCCGCTGCAGAGAGGCGAAAGACTAAGCCTCCCAGAAGAGGGATTGGGACCGCTGCACTAGGTGCTGTAGCCAGTACTGCCCCACTTGGCCCGCACAAAGGAGGGGCTGAAGGGGCCGAAATTGTACATGCAGGTGTTTGGGCAAGTTGGCAGGTCGGCCGGCGGCGGCTGCGCCAGCTCGGGCGAGGTGGCAAAGTACATCTTCTGGCCCATGAACAGATGCCAGTCGGTGTGGCAGTGCAAGATCCACACCCCCGGGTTGTCAGCCTGCAGTGGCATTGCAACCTCCTTCAGGACGTCTGCCTCATCTCATCCAAGCAGATGCTTCCTCACCACCAGCTTACACTTATGGACATAATTGCTACCCACGCACTCATATCGACAAGGTACTGGCGTCACTAAAAAGATAAAAAAAAATCTCATTTCATTTTGAATTCCTCAGAGGCACCAGCCACCTAGCACGTCTGTGCCAGGCACCAACATGTCACCTCGGTGCAGCTCTGTCCAACGCACAGACAATAACTCGGCTCTGGCATCATCTCATGCTGAGGATTCTTAACCAGCACTATCGGATAAATAGAGAGCTCTATTCTCTGCTTGCTTTAGTCTCTCACAGATTTATTGAGAGTCCCCCAGCCAACAGTGACACGAGGGGTGGGCGCACCTTGAAGCGGATGGCGGTCCAGCCGTTCTTGAAGATGGTGAAGGAGTCGCGGAAGGGCGGATTCACCGTGTTGAAGGAGGAGGTGTTGGCGGCCTCGTTGAAGGTGCCCAGGCCGTAGGCCAGCACCCAGAAGTGGTGCCCGTGCATGTGGAACGGATGCTGCTCCTGCGCCGTCCGATTCGCGCCCACGCCCGGCCTGTAGTCTCCGCCTGCGCACACATGCCCATTTCTGTGTCATGCCCTGACTTCCCAACTCTATGGTGCTCCTGTGCTTGCGCTTGCATGTCAGGAGCAACAATCGGGACCCAATGTGATGATCAAGGGACGCGAATCTGTACAGGATGAATGGACAGGGCAAAGACAGCGCCCACAAAATAAATTCCAGATCTTATAGAGGATGGCCACAGACTTGAAAGGAATTATTAAGCATCAGGGGAGTGCACCGTTGGCATTGGCGGGGAGGTTCTGCAGGATGACGTCCACAACATCGCCCTTCTGCAGCGGCATGAAATCCTGGCCCGCCATAGGCATGGCCGGCGAGGGAGAGCCGTCCTCCAAATACATCGGCACCTGCAACCAGGCAGGCCCAATGAACAAGTTGCAGCATCTCGATTGCCCAGCCTTGCGCTTTCTGTATGCATGGCAGAGAGATTGAGGTCAACTCGGCGCAATAGACATGCACGTGTACTTCCATATCAGATGTGGATGTGAGTCCACAAAGGAGCAGACAAACTCAGCAGGGATGAGAATCTATCAAATTTGCGTAAAATCTCTTGAATCAGGTCATGGCCCTTGTGAGTAACTTCAGGAAGCAAGGGAATGTTGCCAAGAAGGAGAGGGTGTGCGCACGTTGAGGTCGTTGCCCATCTGTTTGGCGGCGAGGTCGGCGGGCATGTCGCCCACGCGCGTCCTCTGCGCGTCGCGCGCCATGAGGCCGGGGTCATTGCGCAGCAGGTTCAGCGTGGGCAGGCAGGAGGGCGTGCCAAAAGTGGCAACGTTGTTCAGCGCCCACCTGGCGTTACGTAATAGCATGTCAGCCCTTTTCTCTGCTTTCATGTCTGCCTGTCTTTAGAGCTTCTCCAGGCACTGACGGCCAATCCTAGGTTGCTGCATTTGCATTTGACAGGCTGTATAACATGTTTTAAATGTTTATTCAAATGTTACAGTTGTCCAAGAAACTTCTGAAAAGCTCCAGTAAATGGGAACGGATCAGAATGCTTCCTGAAGCTTCATGAAAAAAAGCAAGCAGAGCGTGCCGCGTGCATGAGATATGCACCCACCTGAGCTGGCCGTTGGGCAGTAGGGGCTGAGTCAGGTTGACCAGCAGCGTCTTGGTGGCGTTGGGGGGCGCCAGCGAGGACTGGTTCAGGGGCAGCACCGTTCCCTTGGGCAGCGTGCTGGCGTCCAAGTACTCCTTTGGCAGAGTAATCTGCCCACAATCACTTCACAAATTAGCCCACTTCATACCTTCCTTTTTCACACCTCAAAACAATGCAACACCCGCATGCAGGCCATGCCATTACATGTAGCTGTTCCAAATCATTGACAAGAAAAGTGTAGCAATGCAACGGAACTCTGGGCAGAGTGATCAGCACGTGCTGATGAAGGGTGTCAGCTTGAGGTTTCAGGGTGCCACGACTACAAAGCAATCACCCAATATCATTCTGTTTGTCAGGTAAGTGAGAGGGAACACCTTGGAGACGGTGCCAAAGGTCCAGGCAGGGACGCTCTCCGGCTGCAGGATGGGGTCCGAGGGTAGCGCGCTCGCATTGGCGCCCGCATAGCGCAGCACGCCGTAGCCTGCAGGTGACCCCGTCCTTGTGGCATTGACCACCAGCGCCGATAGCCAATAGTTGCCCACCGGCTTGTCTGCCTTCAGCAGGATATCATACCTGCAGGCAAGACACCAATTATTCCTTGCTTGAGAAAATATTGAAGCAATGTCACTCAAATCAGAAGATTTCCACATGTGGGGCTGCAGGACAAACTTGCTGGATACAATCCTGTTGATCTTAAAGTGCAGGATTGTCCTAGTAATTTTGCACCCTAGTATTTAACTAGTACAAGTGGTATGCGGCATGCTTGCCTCATGGACATGGCCACGATGTTTTGGTGTCAGAATTTTCATGTGAACCCACATGCTGAGAGGCTTAAAGCAGGTCATGCATGCATGCGCACCTCTGGCCAAGGTTAATGTCGACGCAGGGCACAGTGAGGGGGTTGGTCGGGTAGGCGTCAGCCGCCACAATGGTCACGTTGTGGTCGGCAAAGCAAACGCTCAGATACGCAAGCGAGCCGGCATTGATCATGCGGATGCGGTATGTCTTGCCAGCCTCCACTGTCACATTCTCCCGCTTGCAGCCTGCAGGTGTAGCAGAGTCAGGTGACACCTTCAAGATGGCTAGGTGACCATGTAATCATATAAGCATTACTAAGAATTTGCCAAATATTTCAGAATTGCAAAAAACAAAGAGTTTGAAAATATACAGAGTTGCTGGGTGACTGACCAGGGTTGGTCCCGGCAGCATAGGGCAGGAATTTGGAGCGCCCTGGAGGGACCCATTGCGTGGTCACATTGCACTTGGGAGGAATGACTGTGTTGGTTCCTTGCAACAGTTCACAGTCCCCGTAGAAGCCATGGCTGTTCAGTGTGATTGCCTGAGGCACCGCCACCTGCACAGACAGTGGGTCTTCAAGCTCATGAAACTCCATAATTCCACACGCTAGGGGAGCTTCAAGGTTGAGCATTTGGAGGAGCAGAAGTCAGGACGCACCCAATCCCAGCCGCCAGTCTCGTTTGTCTGCTTCTTGGCATCAAACGGCCTGGTCACAACCACAACACATTGATAAAATGCCTTCATGACGATATAATCTAATGACAGGTTCAAGGTGTACCTCAGAAGGCACTGAAGGCACATTGCTGGCAGCCATGAGTGTCAAGGAGCCCTGCGCAATTACAACATCCGCGCACCTGTTCAGGGGGAAAGTGAGCGCTGTTGCTGAAGTGTGGTAGTTGTCGCTCAGAAACAGAACCCTCTCCTCATCGTAGGTGAAAGGCTCTGGGCCGGCAGGGCGCACAATAAGTGGCCCAGTGAAGCCATCCACCTTCTCATTCCCTGCATGCCCGTGCCAGAAGTACGTCCCTGGCTGCTCATTCACCTGCCACAAGGAACAACTGCAAGCATTGAAGAAATCAGCATAGCATGCGCAGCACATTGGGCAGCAGCTAAAATGTAATGCATCTTCATGCATAAACCGCATCACCTCCTACACATGAAATTGCCATGAAAATACACCCCAAGGGGAACTCCGAGGGACTGCAGGTGGCATGCATCACCTGGAACCTGTAGGTGAAGTTGGTGCCGGCCTGAATGGGGCACTGGGCAAGGTAGCCCACACCATCATACCACTCAGCCCCGTTCATGCTAAAGCCGTGCCAGTGGACGCTGATGCCCTCTGACACCAGTGGCCACGTCGATGGCAGGTTGTTGTACACTGTCACCTGCACAAGACGCAGTGAAACCTTGCTATATGGAGGCCAGGGAGCAGCACAAGATCACTGCTTAACATGCAGTGCAAGATCCCTGCCGAGTCAACGTCACAATCATACCTCTAGAATGTTGCCTTGGGTGACCTCAATCTGCTTGTGGTACTCGCCATTGACCAGTATCACGTCCTTCTCTGCAGGTCACAAACAGGCTCCCACTGACTGTGTTGAATCTTCAGAAATAAAACAGGCACCAGACTTCTTTGCTCCAAACTTGTCAAGCAAGTTGAAAATGTCTTTACCGAAGCAGTCTGGCGACCGCTTGCCCACGGTGACATCAAAATCATAGTGAGTGATGGCCGGGCCCAGAGGTGCCTGTGCCGCAGGATTAGCCGCAGTTGACAAGGATATGCAATGCAGCACGGCCAGTGCTATGCACCCCGTCATGGACTTGACGGCGGCCATCAGTGGTCCCGCACACGACTCAGTGTTCGCTTAGCAGAATCAGTGAGAACCCTCCTTCAACAATAAATTCCTTGCAGATCTTCGTAGGATCGCGGCCGCAATCACCTGAAATGTAATTTCAAGTTTAATAGAGCCTACGAACTCTGCGGCCGAAAAAATCTAGCAGCAAATGGCTTCAATTCTCTAGAAGGCATCGATACTGATCTGTCGCGCACCAACAGTGCTCACCAAAGAAAACTCCTTTCCGGTCTTTCTGATCAGAGATTGGAGATGTTTGACATTCGTGTCAGCGACTATGTAGGCCTAGGGAGCAAGCCAGAGACCGAACACCCGAACGCCGGCACTTTCGTCTATTACCTACGTAGATATGCTGGCACCAGAAAGTGTGGAAACCGAAAGAGTGACCTCAGACAACCAAGAATTAGGAGGTGCCTGCCGACCTGTCTCTTTGCTGCAAGAATCCTTGGACTTTCTGCCTTACGGTCCTTACTGCCTTACGTGGACTACCACCTTGTGCTGGCACAAGCAGATGCAGGTTCTTGGACAACTTCTTTGGCAGGTGCCAGCCTTTGCTCAAAGTGTAGCATTTTGATCTTATAGAGTGGAATGGATCCTCTTGTGTTCGTGTCTCTTTGTGAAGTACTTTCCGGAAAGGATCCTGGACTGGTCCGCTCTGAAAATGGGCTAGTTGATCATGATGTGGCTTGTGCATTCATGCCAGTGCGCGCGGGTGAAGCTACGGCTTAGCTAGCCCTGGGGCTCTGTGCCACGAGTCACAGCAAGTAAATCTTATATCTCAAAAAATCAGAGACATGCAGCTCACTGTAGTAGTACTGAGCTGCTGTGTGACGGCTTGCTGTACATGTACCCGCGACACCGGGTGTACAGCATACCCACAGGAGTATTGACACTCTTCCCATATCCTGAACTGACAAGTTGAAGGCTAAACATAGTAGGCGATCCACTGTGGCAAATAAATAGTGATGTCGTTCACACGTTCATGGTCATGTTCATGTGATCACTAAGTGATCAAAACTTAGACTCAGGATGTGACTTTCCCAACGCACTGAACTGCTGCTATTGTTATTGAAGTTCTCTGCTCAGCTAATTTGATGTCAGCTTAAAAATTCTCTAATCAAACAAGCAACTGTACGAAAGGAAGCCTCTGGAGATCTCACACATTTTCTTCTCGTAGGCGCACATCTGATGTCTGAAATGAACCTCGAGACAAGGGGCAGAACAGATCATGTCAGGCAGCATCCTTGCGATCTTTCTGCTTGACTTTCCGTTTGATGTCGTTGGCAACATTGAAGATACCCTGCGTGGGCGCCTCGCAGACGAAGCATTTTGAGCTCTTTGCATTGTGTTCCAGCGCGCACTTCTCGCAGAAGTAGTGCTTGCACTTGGTGACCACCGGGCTGGCGATCTTTTCCCAGGGCTCCCTGCAGATGTAGCATGCAAAGGGCAGGCCATCATCCTCCTCCTCCTCATCCCCTGACGCCTGGTCCCCCCACTTTGCCTCCTGCAGCCTCTTCTCCCTGGCATCCCATTCCTGCACGTAGGGAAAGATTCTTTGATCAAGATTCACGAGAACACATTGTCTGATCAGCTGGAAGGCATGTCTCACCGCAGATGCTCAGCGCATAAGCAGCACACATGTCAAAGCAGCACATGCTAACACTTGGCCATGTCCCCACAGCACAGAAAGGATGACCTCTACAAGTGCATGGGACCACACTGTTTGCGAGGGCTGCTGCGCACCTTGTCCAGTTCCCACCCAGACTTGTAGTCTGACCGGTCGTGCACAAACTTGCACGCGTCGCCGTAGCCGCAGAAGCCGGTTTCCTTGTAGTCCTTGCAGATGTCCGGCTGGTAGTCAAAGCGCACAGTCATGCGCACGTTGGCGGAGGCTCGCAGCGGCCCATGCAGGCCGGTCCCCTTCTCATTGCCAATGGTGTGCTCCCTTCGGAACCCCTTCCGGTAGTCCACGTAGTCATTCATGCCCTTGTAAGTGCCGTCATCTTGCTCGCCATCTGTGGCCTGCCGCAACACCGCCTCTCTCCTTGCCCTGAGACATGCACAGCCTTGTGTCAGCCTTGTTCTACTCATATCTCATTGTAAGGCCAAGTAGAATACAACTATGAATGATGCACTTGCGGAAGTGCCTTCAGCCGAAAGAGGCAGGGTAGCAACAGAGAAGGTAAAAGTGTTTGCCTGGAATCCCTGTCATGCGCAGTCTCCATCTCGTTCAGCCGGGTGGCGCCCTGATCGGTGGTCTGTTGCAGCTGTCTGGAGCTCTCAAACTTGAAGACCTCGAGTTTGTCTCCGTTCTGAGCTTTCGTGGAGAAGGCCAGGGGGGCATCCTTGCTCGCCCGTGCTGCCTTCCTCACAACTGACACTCCTTCCACGGCTTCATCACCTGCGCCATTGCTTCTCTGTCAGTGCTCTACATACACTTCTATTTCTGAAGTTCCGCGTAGTGCAAAACAATTGTTATTATGACAGGCAGAATTTGGGAAAGCCACTGAATGCTAGACCCACACATCACTATAAAGAAAAGAGAATTCTCACCTTCTTTATCCTGAAGATCATCAGCAGGTCGTTTCCGCAAATTCCCACGGTTCTTGCGCTTTGTGAAGCCACCAGTAGGTTGAGCATCTGTCCCCGATGGTCCTGCTGTAGCTTGTGCGTCCCTTTCTGGTCGATCCTCTGTCGGATCCATTCTCCTTCCTCCTGATATGGGATACAGCAAGGTAAAAATCTACTAGAATCAGAACAATCCAACTCTATTAAACTGATCTGAGGAGATAAAGGTTGAGTGCGTCGGTCTATGTGTTACGAGAAGATGCAAAAACCGTAAATTGTGTGAATTTGCGAATAGCTCATCGAAGTTGATGGGTGAAACTCACCAAAGGTTTGCTTACGTAAGGCATGCACATATCACTAATGGCCACGTCACAACTTCCAACACTGAGCCCACGTTCGATCTCCGGCGAGACATAAACTATTTGATGAAGTTATAACTGCAAAGAAGTATAATTAAGCACTCAGCAAGGCGGAAGTCAATTTTCCTGTAACTCACACGCAGGCTCTTGAAGTCATCGACATGTCTAGACATAGACTCCTAGCTCAGAGAGCACTTACTATTGCAAACAGCAGCATGCTGGCCAGTAGAACATCGATATCGTCTCAGGAATCCAGACTCCTTCTAGATCAGGTGCCCACATTCTTGGTTGCACCCAAATGCATGAGTAGTGCTTCGGGTTGCATTCAAAAAAGCAGGACGCGATCTTGAATGCAAGATTGTTGCTAGAAATCTATGTGCTGCAATGCCCAACAAAGTGAGGTGCCATTTGATTTACAGGCCTGTTGTTCCACGAGCGCACCCTCCTGGGTGCAGCAGTGTACTAGGGGCTTTGCAGCGGAGGCCGGACAGTCAAGTCCCTCCAGGATGGGTGGGGTGAGCTTCGTGCTTTTCCAGGGATCATGCTCGCTCAGAGCTGCCCTAACAACTGTACGTACTCTGTCACGTACAATTAATGACTGTAATGTGGTGCAGCCGGTGTCCTATGCCAGCTTGGCGCTGACCCTGGGCACAGGAGCAGGAATCTTATGGTATTTTAGTCATGAAAGAGAAAGGAAGCTCACAGGTAAGGATGACTGACGCCTCATGGGCTCATGCGCATGCATGCAAGACCAGCTGGCGCCATCCTTGATTTTACTCTCTGCATCATGCAGAGATACGAGGAAAGCAGGAGTCTGCGGGGGTGGCAGCGATTGGAGGTCAATTTGATCTGCTTGATCAGGACGGGAAGAAGTTTACACACGAAAACCTTGTTGGCAACTTTTCTCTCTTATATTTTGGCTTCACGAACTGCCCAGACATCTGCCCTGATGAGCTGGAGAAGCTAGCCACAGCCATCGACGCCGTAGGTAACTGTCCTGCCTCTATCTGAAGAACTATTTGCAACTTCTTAGACTGTCTTATGGTGCACAGCTGTTTCAATGCTTTCTGCTGTGCATGTATGGTAATGACAACAACCCTTGGCTATGCCTGCAGAGAAGCAGACGGGCCAGAAAGTGCTGCCAGTGTTCATCACAGTGGATCCTGAGAGAGATAGCGTGCCCAAGGTCAAGGCATATGTGAAGCAGTTCCACCCCCGGCTCATTGGGCTGACTGGCCCTCAGGACAAGGTCAGCATCCTTCCATGCATCCGTCCTTCAGGTTTTATGCATGGCTTTGATGTCCCGGCAGCAGCATTTTCTGTGCTTTTCTGCAACCCAGTAGATACAGGCTTGGAGTTATGAATGCTGCATGCAGGTCAAGGCAGCAGCCAAAGCATATAGGGTGTACTACACTAAAACAAATGATGACCCAAAGGACTACTTGGTGGATCACAGCATCATCATGTACCTGCTGGATCCCAAGGGGCAGTTTGTGTCATTCTATGGCAAGAATTACACGGCGCCAGAGTTGGCTGACAATATCTCCAAAGTGATCAGCAAACAGAAAGTAAGCTAGTGACATTGCAGCCAGGAGTCAGCCCTTTGTCACGTCAGGTCAATAATTGTCCAGCTAGCTTGTTTTCCAACTTTACCTACTGTGATTACCAACTTTCTGTTGTCGCAAGCTAGCTAGATGGTCCCAAAATTCCTGACATTACATGTGCTGCACCAGTTTTTTAATGCCATGTGGTTGCCACATGTGGAGCGGAAAGTCGACCAATTATGGAATGACATCTGTGCTGCACATCAGAGATGATCAGAACGTTTATGGTGATTTGGAAAATATCAGGGCCAGCAGAAGTGTGTGAACAGCTTGCTTTGCTTAATTTAGAATTCATTGCGTCTTTAAATCCTGTCGCTAGCGCTCTTCTGTATACAGGGGCCAGTTTACTTCCTGCTCCGATGCCAACACCTACAGATGCAAGTCTACCGATGTCTTTACAATCATGAGGCCCCATCATCTGAATCAGGTGTACGCAGAAAATGACCCTGAAAGACTCAAGATGCTCTTCTATTACTGTTGCCGGACCCCAGCATATCATGCCCATGCCTGTGATCAGGAGTGAATGCTGAATCCCCCAATATGACTGAAGCGCAACCAAATCGTATATATTCCCTACTTCAGCAAGTGCGATGGACATCACAGGCGGATATGCTCCAAAAGCCCATACAGAAAAGATTTACCAGAGCGCACTTGAATGTATCAGGCCAGCCTCAAACAGGCAGCTGCGGCAACACCCGCAGGAACACTCCCATTCAAAGTCTTCGCTGTAAGGCCCACGCTCTATACAGAAAGAATGAGGAGCGTCACTATTGAACCACACCCCCATGCGTCGGATATACATGGCTACGCGCAGATCCGAGTGGAAAGATCCGCTCTAGAGCCAATGGCTTTATTGCAGCTGATCCTGAACACGTGCACACCGTCCAAGAATGCCCCAATATCCTCACAAGTGACATAGAGCTCCCCGCCTGTTTCGAGATGAAGCTTTTCCAGCATCAGGGTGCTAGGCAAGTGCACGTACATGGTGTTTGCACGAATCAAAAGGAATCTGAGGTGTGCCAGTGAGCCCTCCAGTATCAGCGGAGCACCACTTGTCCCAACTGTGTTAAAATACAGGGCCACAGAAGTCAAGTTCATTGCTTGGGCCAGCATTGCTGGCAGGGGCAATGGCAGAGACCTGCTTTGTTCCCACAGTACCGATTGAATTGAATCCAGGGCGCCTGACCAATCATTATTGGGGATGATTGTCGCTTCTCGTGTATCTTGCAGATTAACATAGATTCGGCAATGCTCTAATGCACAGACCTTCCTGCAGTTGATATTGATGAGACAGGCGCATTGCAGCTGGGGCATGAGCTGCAGGTCCAACACTGCTATAGTTGGCGGAGGATCTTTTTCGTAGTCCTCCTGAGACAGTAACAGCGTCTGCAGATTTCTCAGCAGTGACACATCTGCCATCATGGCGTCTGTCAGAGCGACAGTTAGCATGAGTTCCAAGTGCCGAAGCTGTGTCAGTGGCGGTATCCTTGCGGTCTCATAGACACTCCCATGTGTGCCCTGAAAGACGCTCAGATTAAGGTATCGCAGGTGGTGCATCTGTGCGAGCTCCTGACCGAAAAGCATCAGGCCTGTGGTGTCCAGATCAACGTCTTCAAGCTGGAGCGGCATGCTATGGCTGACCAACTTTGCCATTTCTCGTGCTTCGCTCTCAGAAATATCCGTATCTCGCACGTTGCTCCATCTCCTTGAGAGCCATTCCATTCCTGCGGAGAATGATGCTCGGGAAGCTGAAATGGTCTGAATCAGCAAGAACATGATTTGCCTTGGGATGACTCTGCAAGATAAGCCAGGTTCGTGATTGTAAAAGCAGCAAGGTTTGGGTTAGGGGCATGTACCTGCAGGTGACATATGATACAATTCGACTGTTGTATGATCCAGCTGCGCGTTGAACATCGTCCTGCACGTCCCACAAACTCTTGCCCATTCTTGTGTCGTCAAGTGGCCAGAGACCAGTTCCCAGATCTCCTGTGGCAGCATTAGGTCCGGTTCTCCTGAAGTCATGCTGTCCTGCAGACATATCAGCAATTTTGGCTGTGAGGCCATCTTGTTCCTGAACCTCAGGAAGTAGAGACAGCAATGGTCGTTCAAGTGCGCCTCTGAGCCAGGAGCAAGCGCAGAGCACACATCAACACTTGCAGTCAGTGGACTTTGATGGGCGTGATCAAGGCTTTTGACAAGTCAAATGTGAGAAGAGATTCCCTAAAGATCACAGTAAAGCCACTTTATACATCTGTCTTCAGAAAAAAAAGCCGATCCGTGCTGCTTTCTAAAAAAGGCAGCCGCTAATCTCATGAATATAGAGGTAAGCAAGAAAGCAGTTTTCCCTACTCCACCCAATGCAACTGGACAAGTGACGAGTTTGCACAATTTTGTTAAATGGTGATGAGCGAAATAGGTGGAGGAGGAGAAAGTTTACCAGCTATGTCGTCACACTGGAGCTGGACATGCGAATGAAGGCTTAAAATCCACAGCATGTAAAGTGTGTTTCCTGAGTACTGCGAAGACTCTTCGCCATGACAGCATGGAATTGGCCGATGACGTCACTTGATCAGGTGATTATGATGGAGCTATTGGAACATTGGACTGACTGCAACTTCCATAGATCTACGTGGCAGGGGTCCCCCCCGGGGTCTCCTGTTCTGCGTTCCTTTCTTCTTCTTCTCTTCTCTAGATCTAAGTTGAATCATCTGAAGATCAAGTGACGACATACGTTCATGCGCTCAAACAAATGTCAATGTTACGAGACTTTCTGCATTCAAGTTAAAGCTACTTCACCGCCGCTAAACACATCTACTAAAGCATCCCACCAAACTTTTCAGGTGTGGCAGCGCCACAGTTGCTCGTGTATACCATCGTCCATTCTGTGATGGACCTGTTTTTTTGCGTTACATGGGGGGCAAACCCCCAACCTCATAAAGCTGCTCAGTTGATGTCATTCCTGCTGGTGCAATTTTGAAGCCAAAGACCGAACACATGTGTAGTTGTTGCAAGACTTCCTTACATCCCCGAGTCTTCACTTGAATGGTGGCATCAATTTTGACATCACCGTGAGGAGCAGCAGTCAGCGTTCTGTCAGAAAGCATGCCGGGCATTAGAACAGGCCAGTGCTGCTAGCCGGCCGGTGGCCGGTGCTGGGTACTGGCTGGCGCCGTTAGTGGTTGTGTATCTGCTTCTGCTGGACCTACAAAGCCCATCGTCATCAATCTATTTACGGTGGGGGCACGATCTCGACACCCGCCACCTGCATGTTGAGCAGCTTCAGTTGAGGTTGGGTTGCGTAACTTATCTGTTGTTAGATGCACTAAACACTGTGCAAGCCGCTGACTGCATGTTGCTTCATGTCACCTTGCCGGCTGGCGTGAGGCCCTTTGCTTTTTTGGGATGGCATCGATCAGCTTGCGAGTCACAGTCATCTCAGCCTGTTTGGAACATATACATTGGATGCAGGGTTTATTATGAATTCTGGCCATCTGAAGAATGGCACAGGGGCTGAGTCTGGTATGTTACAGGGTGGTTCACGGTGCTTGCATGCATTGTCCTGCCCCACATCGCTGGCTTCTGTCCCAATCAAGCCGTTGAGCTGACCCCTTCATATACAATTGGCCATGCCAGTGCTGTCGATCTCTTGATTACCAATCAACGATGCTTGGCGTAGCAGGGGCTCCCCCAGGCTCGCATGCAGGCGCGGCGCCGGGCGGCAGCGTGGGCCGGGCTGTAACGGATCTAGCTATACACGTGGGAGCACGTGCCTTAGCAGTGAGATAGGGTTCAATTCCCTAGTCGATGACCCTTTGGGGTAATACAATTAAGGGTGTGTAGTTCTAGGTCTGCGTCTGCCTGCGTGGCAGTGCTCAGGGGATCCTGCGGGGGACCCTGCAGCAGACCGGGGGGACCCTGCGCTGCAGGCCATGTTCGAGCTTCCGAGAATAGCTCGATATATATTTATTATACAGCTCTTCCCGACGAACTACAGTGACCCGGCTACCTAAGGATAGGTGGCTAAACCATCGACATCTGGTATTCTCGCTGACAAGGCAAGTGGCTCGTTATATTTGGTTTCGGAGAGGGAACGCCGCTGGGTAGCTGATTCCCCGAAACAA
>JADEYI010000348.1_pt1 | contig 70418 bp, 68 predicted proteins | sample 8542331 | NCBI WGS metagenome assembly JADEYI01 (sample SAMN16510988, study PRJNA670497) | mine drainage metagenome | isolation source: biofilm near Copperflume 1 | place: Germany: Marsberg coppermine Kilianstollen | collected 2018-02 | reverse complement strand
TTGAGTATGGTGGTCACGGTTTGGCGGCTGGTACCTGTCAGTGCGGCTATATCTTTATGGGTTAGCTTAGTGGGTACCAGCGTTTCAAACCCAACTTTTTTGCCTTTCCACGTAGCCGAGTCTTTGATGAACTCAATAATTCGGGTTCGAGCGTCTTTGAAAACCAAAAGCTCTAATTTTCTTTCGAGTTTCATCAACCGCAGGCCTACCAGTTTCAGCATTTTAAAACTCAGCTCCCGGTTTTCCCACATCAATTGCTTTAAGTCTTCAATGCTTAAAGGACAAACCGTGGTTTTGTCGTCCATGGCTTGGGCAAAATCCCTGCGTTTTTCCTCTCCCGCCAAAGCCAGTTCGCCAAAAATTTCGCCCATCCCAAGAATGGCCGATACGACTTCCTTTCCATCATCCAGGTAATGGCCAATGCGTACGCGTCCATCGGCAATCATATAAATATATTGTGCGGGCTCATCAGGGAAATAAATGAACTGATCTTTCTTAAAATAGTTAAAGGTATGCCGATCGGCCATAGGCTTGACCTTGTGCGGACACAAAATATCATAGAGGTTGACACTTTCAAAATACCAGAGGGCGGAAGTACTCGACATTTTATTTACAATTTTTCCTGACTAAGTTAGTGCAATTTTCCTGATAAAAGTTCCCGTGCCAAAGTTAACCCTTTCTGAAATTTGGATTTACCCGATTAAGTCGTTGGGTGGTGTTCGCGTCAAAACATCAAGGGTTTTGGAAAAGGGACTTGAATACGATAGACGATGGATGCTCATTGACAAGCATAATAATTTTTTGACCCAGCGTGTTTATCCTGTGATGGCGCTTTTTAAAATGAAGATGCAGGATGACGGATTCCTGGTGCTTCATGGACAGGATTCGATACTCCTTCCGTTTACCAACGGTCATACAGATAAGTCAATTACAGCCTCCATTTGGGATGATAAAGTTGAAGTCTACGAAGTAAGCGATCTACTTAGCCATTGGTTTTCGGAACGATTGGGAATGGATTGTAAACTGGTTTTTTTTCCAGAAAATAATTTACGTCCTGTTGATCCAAAATATAGCCTTAACCATGAGCAGGTGAGCCTTGCCGATGCTTATCCATTTTTAATTATTGGCGAACAATCTTTGCGCGACCTTAATTCAAGATTAGAAGAACCCTTGCCCATGAACCGCTTTCGACCTAACTTTGTTTTTCGAGGAGGACAACCCTATGAGGAAGATCAATGGAGAAAATTTTCAATCGGGAAAAGTAAATTCGAGCGTGTGAAATCTTGCGCTCGGTGTGTGATGACCACAGTAAATCAGGAAACCGGAGAAAGGGGAATAGAGCCACTGGCTGCCTTGGCAAAATATAGAAAGAAGGAAAACAAAGTATTATTTGGACAAAATTTAATAGCACTTGATAACGAGATTATCAGAGAGGACGATTTTATCACCCTCTCTTTTGAATGAGATTTCGGGTGGTAAAATTTCTTTTTTTTGGACATGATCAAACCTTGCCAATTAGTTCTAACTTTAATGTTACTTCTTGTCTTAAAGAATGCTTTAGCTCAAAAAACGATTTATCAAACAACCGGTTTCTGGTTCAAGTCGGATGTCAATCAAATTTTAGACAACAGCAAATGGGGGTTGGGACTTGATTTTGTATACCGCACCAAAAATGAATTGAATCAGGGCAGTCCTTTCAGTAGTCTTTTACGCAAAAGCTTTCGACCTTGGGTACATTATCAAATTTCGGATAAGGCTCGCCTGTCGATTTCGCCACTTGGGTACTTGTACACCAATAACTATGTTGGAAAGCCAGCAGATTTCAACCAGCTTCCTTATCATGAACTACGAACCACTATTCAATTCGTTCATCACCACAAACAATTGGGTGGACGCGTGATGCACACTTGGCGTTATCGGTATGAGATGCGATGGCAAGAACAATTTGTACCGCTTAGCTATAGGTATGTTAATCGTTTTAGAGTGCGTTACAGCCTCCGTGTAGGCCTCAATTCGTCTGACATTTCTGCAAACAGAACGTTGTATGCTACGCTTTCTGATGAGATTGGAGTTAATTTTGGAAAAAATGTGGTATACAATACCTTTAGTCAAAATCGTCTTTACATTGGTTTAGGATATCGCTTTCTTACCGCAGCAAGAATTGAACTCCGCTATTTTGATCGGTTTGGCTCACGCAGTACTGGCTTTGAATTTGACAACAACCGGGGAATCATGTTGGGACTTTACATTGACCAGGTAACGTTATTTGGCACAAAAGATATTATTAAAGTACGTTATTTTGACTAATGAATTCAGCTTCAAAAATAGCACTGTCTTTTTCAGCTTTGACCCTGATAGCAACAGGGTGGCTATACAATTTACATTGGCAGGATATTAAAGCCATTGAAGTGATGGAATCAGCCAAGACACTGATGAAAAAAAGGGTCGAAGCAGATGAATTGTTGCTCAATGGAAAAACTGAAAAAGCTTTTGCTCTCTATCGCGAAATTGATTCTATCACTCACGACTCGATTGCCCAACAAAGAAAACGGCTTCCGTTTCTTACTTTTTTCAATGCCGATCCAGAATCGCTTGCCAGCCATATAAGGAATCAAAATAATCTAAACAGTTTTGAGGATAAAAAGAAAGATAATGACGGCCAGCCGCTCCATCTAGAGAAGCAGCTGAAAAAGCAAGTAATTTCTCTTACAGAAAAGCTGAATTCAGCCCAAAAGAAAATTGAATCATTAAAAGTAAATAATAAAGGAGTCACTCGCTTTATGTCCAGCAAGAACATTTCTGTTACCTACCTGGGTGATTTGTTGGATGGCAAGGCTACAGGAAGCGGGTATGGTTTTTGGGCTACCGGAAGCACGTATGATGGCACTTGGAAAGGGAACATGCGGCATGGTAAAGGGATCTTTTTATGGGCTGACGGTGTAAAATATGAAGGTGATTACGTAAATGACCAACGACATGGTCATGGCATCTACACGGCCAAGGCAGGCCGATATGAGGGTGAATGGAATAATGACATGCGTGATGGGGAAGGAAATTTGTATGAAGCCAATGGAAAATTGAAAGTGCATGGCATTTGGAAAAAAGATAAACTTGTAAAAACAATAAAATGATAGAGCGCAATTACGAGGCTGACTGAAAAAATCAGTCTTCTTCTTAGACGAGATGCAAGAATCCATATAAAAAAAACTAACAAAAATTAAATCATGATAAGACGTTCAAAGGAGAGGATTTCGGTTTTTAATGCGAAAAACACAATATGGATTTACTTCACAATTAGTGTTTGTTGCTTTGTTTCGTGTGCACCAAAAACTGAAAAGCTTCCTATTTTTGGGGAACGCGATTTGGTTGGAAGAGATACTGTTTATCACACAATCGCACCGTTTCAATTTGTAGACCAGGATAGCGCCTTAATTTCCAATGCTATTTTCAAAGACAAAATTTACGTGACCGATTTTTTCTTTACCTCTTGTCGTACCATTTGCCCAATAATGAAAACGCAAATGTTGCGCGTGTACGAAGCAACCGCAGCAATGCCTGATGTGCTTCTGCTCTCGCATTCCATCGATCCTGAATATGATACAGTGGCACTACTTCATGATTTTGCCAAACGACTTGGTGTGGAAAGCAAACGCTGGCATTTTGTCACTGGAGTGAAAGATTCCATTTTCAAGATTGCCCAAACCAGCTACTTCGCTACGGCTATGGAAGACAAGACCGAACCCGATGGTTATATCCACAGCGGTGCTTTTCTATTGATAGACAAAAAAGGCCGGATACGCGGCAAGTATGACGGTACCAAGGAAGACGATGTGAACCGGCTGATTGCGGATATCAAGAAGCTGCGTTTGGAATGATATTCTATTCAACGTTCAAAAGGAAAAGTTCAAAAGGCAAAGCCTTTAATCTTGGGTTTGTAACCTTGAGTTTGCTGCTGTTCTTCTGTGCATGCGCTAAAAGGAATACAAAATTCGATCAGTATTATGTGCAGGGACAAATTTTGTATGAGAAAAACTGTAGCAACTGCCATCAAAAAAGTGGACAAGGGCTTGGATTGGTTTACCCACCCTTGGCCATGAGTGATTATCTGGAAAAAAATCTGGATGCTTCCTTCTGCCTAATGAAATATGGGATTCGGGGGGAGATAATCGTCAATGGAAAAAATTTTAATAAACCCATGCCGGGTGTTCCTTCCCTTACGGAGTTGGAGATTGCGGAAATAGCTACCTATCTCAATAATTCATGGGGTCGTGATCATGGGATAATTGAAATAGAGAAAGTAAAGGAAACCTTAGGAAATTGCCAGCCTAAATAAGAATTCCTTTTTGAAGGGACTAAGTGGCTCATTGTTTACCTATTTTTTTTTCTTCTTCATTTTAAGTTACTTAAGCTCGATTTATACTTATGAAGCGGCCCAATTACCGGAAAGTCCTCATAACCCTATTCATTTTAGTATGCTTTTATGGCGGGCTATTGGTAGTGTTACTTGACTTGGAGGCAGGGAAACCTAACAGTCGACTCAACACCACACAAGATGCGATGTGGTATTTGGTGGAAACGCTCACGACAGTGGGGTATGGCGATGCATTACCAATAACCTATTGGGGCAGAATGATTGGTTTCGTTTTTTTACTTTCCAGTTTAGGGGTGTATGGTTTTATCATTGGACAGATTGCAAATTTTATGAGTACATTAAAAGAACAACGCGAGCTAGGCCTCAATGGTACTAACTTTAAAAATCACGTGGTAATCATTGGCTGGAACGAATTTGGCCAATCCGTCATCAGCCACTTAGTAGGAGCCGGCCGACAGGTAGCCGTGGCAACCAAAGACCGCGGGCACATAGATATCATCCGAGAATATTATTCAATGGATCAGGTATTCACGTTGTTTACGGATTACAACAATTTTGATATTTTAGAAAAGGCAAATATCCGACAGGCTTCTATTGTTTTTGTCAACCTCAACGATGACACGGAAAAATTGGTGTACATCATCAATATCAAAAAGCACTTCGAGAATCTGAACTATGTGGTAACGCTGGATAATGGAAACCTAAAGAGCACTTTCATGCATGCAGGGGTCACCTATTCTATTTCTAAAAATGAAATTTCTTCCAAGCTTTTGGCCAGCTACATTTACGAACCCGATGTGGCGTATTTCAGTGAAGAGTTAATAGCCTTTGCCCATGAAGAGGACGAATACGATATGAAACAGTTTTTGGTAAAGCCTGATAACCTGTTTGCCAACACCCCTTATGATAAAGCCTTCTTCGATTTAAAAAAAGATTGTAATGTAGTACTCATTGGCTTAGTGAAAATAAAAAACGGTGAACGGAAATTACTCAAGAATCCAGAGGGGGCTATAAAAATTGAAGCAGGTGATTATCTTCTGATGATGATGGATACCAAAGGGCGAAACAGGCTAAGCAAATTATTTCATATTGAAGAAGGGATTTGAATTCAAAGAGGACAAATTCAAAATGAAGGCAATCTAATCTTGAATTTTGAATGGTTAATTAATTCCCTTCATGCGGTCTTACCGCAATTTTCCGAGCTTCCTTCCATTTTTTCAAATCTTCTTCTCGCCTTTTAATTTCTTCAGCAGAAGGTTTATAATCAATCAACGATTTGAGATCAGGCTGTCCAGCATCCACCCAGGCGGTGTACCAAATACTGCCCACCATTAAAATGCTACTGCGCATTTGCCGTGCTACCATTCCCGCCAAAAGTTGATGATAAGCTTTTGAATATTCATACGAATAAACTTTTACCGTCTGGCGGCCTTTCGTTTCAAAATTAAATTTCTTGTCGCCCCACTTTTCAGAAAGTTGTTTTTCAATTTGTAAAACGGAATCCAAGGATTGGTTGGTGTGCCCAATTATTTTCCAGGCGGCCAATTGGACATTGTCGATGTAGGTGGCTTTTCCGGTATAAAAGTCATAGTCTTGCGAAAACAGTTCGGGCAGTCGTGACTCCCAAAAGCCGTGAATCCCCACTTGGTTAGTTAGCTGGCCATCATAATTTTTCGTGGTGTGCAGTGGCACATGCGCATCGGCTATATAGTGGCCAAGGTCAGCCGAGAGTTTTAAAATCCGATCCGGGTTTTTCGTGGCAAAGGCATCTTTCAGTTGAAAATAAACTCGGTAAATATTCCAAGGCAAAATACCCCGCGCCTGCAAAGAATCTTCTCCAAATTGGGCAACGGCCTCTTTCCAATACTTAGGTACACGAAGCAAGGCACTGTCGCCATAGTCTTCCAAGTCAATGAAATGTTTGGGCGCTTCTTCCGGTATGATGTATCGCCTCCGGTCTGGGTTTACAGCAGACTCCTCGATGTATCGGATATTTTTTTTGTAGAAGGAAACCATATCGGGAGGCAGCGTGAACACCGCCAACCTGTTGATTTTGCGATGACCAAAAAAACCCCAAGCGCTGCACCCTAAAAGAAGGAGAAGGAGAAAATAATTGGGTTTTCTAAAAAACATATTTGCACGAAGTGGTGAACATCTATTCAATGATTGTTCGCTTCAAATAATAGGTGTCTTTATCGATTATGGGTAGTGTATCGCTGATAACAGTTATAGCTTTTTTACTTAATGTGATCTTCTGCGGGCCTGCGCTGGTAACAATCTCAAAAGGTAAATTATAGTCCAGGTTCAAAATTTGTATCTCGTATTTGTTCGCATCAGTTTGATGCACGAATATTTCCAGTTTATTGGTAGTTCGAAGAAAAAGATCAAATAACGGTTTTAAACTTTTTCCGTTGGCTGTACTGAAAAACGATTCCACATCATTGGTGGTTACCGTGTTGTCATAAATATACTTTGGATCGGTGGCAAATTTTTTCAACGCAGGAAAAAATAATTCATCACCCATCACATACCGTAGCGTATGCATGAAGAAAGCACCCTTTCCATAAATGTCACTGTGGTAGGCCTGATCAGAATCTACGGTATCGGCTTGCACAATGGGCAGTTTATTTTTAGCGTTTCTACCTACTCGCTTCATCCATTTAATGTATTCTTGTTCACCGCCATCTTCTTGCACATGCAAGGCATCGGCAAAACTACAGATGCCTTCCTGTATCCACATATCGGCCCAGTTTCTGTTCGTGATTTTATTGGCCCACCATTCATGCCCAAATTCATGCACCAACAGCCAATCATAATCATGTTCGCCTAACTTCGTATACCGGAATTTATTTCCGTAGGCAATTAACGTCTGATGTTCCATGCCCAGGTGAGGCGTCTCGCACAAACCGATTTTTTCTTTGACCCACGGATACTCGCCAAAATATTTTTCTAGGATGCGGCACGCATCGGCCATCAAATCAAGTTCATGCATGGCTTTGGTTTCATCTTCCTCCAAAATATAGAAATCCATTTTCACTTTATTCCCATCGATGGTTGTGTAGTCGCGGCTTACTATTTTATATTTTCCGATGTTAAAGACCAGGCAATAATTGCTAATGGTATAGTTCGTTTTCCAATGAAATGTCGTCTTGCCTTTTTTTGTAGCTTGACTGATCAGCAACCCAGGGCCAGCAGCCGTCAATCCTTTTGGCACCGTGATGAATAAATCGGCACCTTCGTTGGGCTCATCGCTGGGGTGGTCTTTACAAGGAAAGAAAATTTTTCCGCCTTCCGATTGGCACGTGACTGCGATCCACGGGTTTCCTTTGGCATCTTTTTCAAACTGAAACCCGCCTGTCCATGGAGCCCGCTCCGCAATTCCGGGTTTCCCTTCATAGGCGATCTTTACTTTTACTTTTCCAGCAGCCAGTGCTTGGGGTATGCGAACCAAGTCATCGTTTTCAAATTGAAAAGGTTTGGTTTTTCCATTTACCCAAACTTGGCTTACTTTATAGCCATGCCAGAGGTCAAACAAAAGCAGCTTGGTGGACGCTGTTAAGATCAGATCGATTTCGGTAAAACCACTGATATATTTCTGTTCGGGATCAACATCAAGGTGAATTGAATAATGCCGGATGTCCATGATGGCCTGTTCGGGTTTAAGCTTCCCACCTGATTTGAGATTCTGTGAGTAAGCAGTAAGTGAAGGCAAAATGGCGAAGGTGAAAAGAAAAATTAGTTTCATTTTTTTATCGTTTTTGAAGTAATGTTGTTTCGCTAAGAGTGCCAAAAAATAATCATGGTAACTTATAATATCTTAGAGACTTCGTGTCTTTGTGGCAATGCCATCCTCTAATTCTAAACATTGTTTGTGAAAGTTAATAAGTTCTTTGAAATGCTACTCGTTTTTCTTTTAGTTTTGAATGGATTTAGAAAACATCATAATTCATTAAGCTAATGCGGATCACGCTCCTTTTTTTATTCCTTATAAAAACGTTTTGCGTTCCCGCGCAAAATCCAAAATTTGATTTGCAAGGTCACCGAGGCGCACGGGGTTTAATGCCTGAAAATACAATCCCCGCGTTTATGTTGGCACTTGATTCGGGGGTCACTACACTGGAGATGGATTTGGCGATCACGAAAGACAAACAAATCGTAGTATCTCACGAACCTTGGATGAGTGCAGCTTATTGCCTTGACCCTGCTGGAAAAAGCATTTCGGAAAAAGATGAAAAGAAATATAATATTTTTAAGATGACCTACGGTCAGGTCAAGCAATGGGACTGTGGCTCGAAGGGCAATCTGAATTTCCCTCAGCAAAAGAAATTTAAAACCTCTAAACCATTATTGGTTGATGTCATTGTAGCGGCCGAAAATCACATTAAGAATTTCTCCAAGTATGAAGTGGATTATAATATTGAAATAAAAAGTGAGCCTCAAGACGATAATAAATTCAATCCAAAGCCCGAAGTGTTTTCGGACATGGTTTATAGTCTTATTGACCAGTATTTACCATGGGACCGTGTAGTGATCCAATCGTTTGACTTTAGAGTGTTAAAATACTGGCATAAAAAATACCCCGAAGTGCGTCTTGCGGCATTGGTTGACAACCTTAAGACTATTGATGAAAATCTTAATGATCTTGGTTTCGTTCCTGATATTTATAGTCCTGATTATAAGCTACTCGACAAAAACGAGATTGACTTTATTCATCGAAAAAGCCCTTCGCGTAAATTAAGGAATGGCATGAAACCTATAAAGATGCGTGTTATCCCCTGGACGGTAAACGATGAAAAAGAGATGACTGAATTAAAGGAGATGGGCGTAGATGGATTTATTACAGACTATCCGGATCGGGCACGAAAACTTAAATTAGCCTTGACGCATTGATATCTTCCTGGTATTGTAAAAAAAAATTTTACCCACCCTTTTAATGTGATCGAGTAAGTCGGGATTTTTGATATGGTTAATTAGTGACATATCAATAGTGTAAGGAAGGTGTAGATCATCCAATCGCGAACTAATCTTTGCCAGTAACTCTAAATTGAGATTATCACCTTTGAGCGTTAAATCAATATCAGACCTGTCTTTAAAGTTACCTTTCGCCCGTGAGCCATAAAGAATGGCCTCTTCAATTTCCGGGAATTGTAGAAGTATATTCTTGATTTTTGAAACGCTATTTTCTGACAACCCAAAATTCATTTTCTAAATAAACTAGATTGACTGCCTGAACGATAAGGTTCCAAGGCCGAGTAAAGCTCGTTAAAACATTTAAAATACTTTTTTCGAATGAGTTCCGCGATTTCAACTGCTGTTTCTTCATTATAGGTATGTACGGTGAGTTTCCGATTTTCCACCATTTCCATCCATTCTTCCCCATTAGTAATTAGTCCACGCTTAAAGGCAAGTCTAAAAGCATCTTTGCTCCCTTGGATTGACTGCTCTCCTTGTTCTTCATAAAAGTCTTTAACCACATTCCATGCTAATTCATAGGTATATTCAAATGCCTTTATCAGTCCTTGTTCTTCAAATTCGTTGAGTTCTCCTTTGTCAATAAACTTTTTTAGTTGCGTGAGGGCTTTGCCATAGTTAGCAAATCGCTGTAACCATCGTATGTCGTTTATGTCGGCCATCTATACAAAGGTACTCGAAAGGGTTATTTTTTCCTTGCGGCTTTGGCTTCTTCAGGGGTGATAGCCGATCCCTTATTGCCAAACGAGTTCCGTACGTAGTTGAGCACATCACTTACTTGCTCATCAGTCAGGTCGAAACCCACCATGGGCTCGGAGTAATCGTATCCGTTTACTTTTATTTCCCCAGTGGCTCCGTACAACACTTGCTGGATTGATCGCTTCTTGTCGGCCATCAGATAATCTGATTTTGCGAGCGGTGGATAGAAGCCATCCGCGCCTTCCCCTTGATCCATGTGGCAAGTAAGGCAGTTAGCAATGTAAATGTCTTTACCTCGTTCGATGCTTTCCTTCAAGCTGAATTTTTGTTTTTGCTGAAAGGAAAAGGAAGAGGATAAAATAGATAGAACGATTGAGGTTAAGATGATTTTGATTGTCATATTCTTTAGTTTATTGGTAGCTTTCTTACTCTTAATTTCTGTCAGTAATACTGATTACTGAGCCTTTTGCCAATGAGTCCGGCATTGAATTTAAAATTATTTTCAGCTTTTCACTGTGCTGAGCTGCATCTTGGTACTCCAGTCGAAAAATAATCACACTTCGTGATATTTCTTTTGCAGAAGCTAATTTAATAGCCAAAGTCGAGGTCGCATGTAAGTAGAATACGATTTTCATTTCGGGATTTTATCAAAATGATTTCGTCAGTCATTCTATGTATGTAACCGCTCTTCACTGAGGTGAATTGCAGAATGATCATGCTGTCTCAACCAAATTACTGTTTTGAAGGAAATACCCATATCAGCCAAAACCTCATTCGTTACTTAGTTAGAACATGGTACTCTTCCCTAGCCAGGAGAGAACCATATTGAAGGGCTTGTTGAATATCGCCAGCTTCCAAATCTGGGTACTCTTCAATGATCTCATTGACAGATATGCCGTTTGCAACAAGATTGATAACTAAAGAAGCTGTTATTCTCATCCCCCGAATGCGGGCTTGTCCAGCCATAATATGAGGATCGAAAGTAATTCGGTCAAGATTCATCTTAATGAAATTAAAATAGTAAGAGCAAATTTACTAAACCTCTTCCAAATTGAACGGCAGCACCCGTATCCGCTTGCCCGTCAGATCAAAAATGGCATTGGTCAATGCTGGCGTGAAGGGAGGTAATCCCGGTTCGCCTACACCACCGGCTTTTTCTTCGTTGTCCATCACATGCACTTCCACTTCAGGGGTATCTGTTATCCGGGGCATTTTATAGGTATCAAAATTTCTCTCCACTGCTTTGCCTTCCGCAAAATGGGTAGCGTGCTTGGTAGCAGCACCAAGTGCCATCACGATGCTACCTTCTACTTGTGCGGCAATAATATCCGGATTTACATACCAACCGCAATCCATCACCACCCAGACCTTATTAATTTTCAATTTGCCTTCGGCATTCTTAGATACTTTCACCACCTCACCAACGATGCTTGAAAAACATTCGGTGATAGCCACCCCATAGCCACTATTTTTTCCACGGGATTTCCATCCGCTTACTTCTTCCAGTTTTGAAATCAAATCCTGATAACGAGGATTGTGCAAATGTTGTCTTCTGAAATCAAGCGGGTCTTTATCAGCGGCCAGCGCCATCTCGTCAATGAAACTTTCAAAAGCAAAACCGTTAGTCGAGGAGTAAACCGATCGCCACCACATTACGGGCATCGGAGATTCTAGCGGGGTATCACCAAAACTGTAGTGTGGAATAGAATTGAAGTAAGGCTCAAGGAAACCTTCTACCACATTATCATTGTAGGCCATTTTATCGGCACCGGGATTTTGAGTGCCCATGTTTTGTCCCGCCATTCTTGTTTCGAAGGCTGCAATGCTTCCTTTCGTTACGCCACCCTTGCATTGATAAACCATCCCCGGGCGGAATGGCCCTAAGGTAGTATCGTCTTCTCGCGTCCACACTACTTGCACCGGTGCTTTGATTTCTTTGGAAATCATCACCGCCTCGTATGGGTAATCAGTGAACGCCTTGCGTCCGAATCCTCCGCCCAAAAAGGTCATGTTGACGGTTATTTTTTCCGGAGCTAAATTCAATGCCTTGGCAATATCGCCTTGAATCCAATCGGGTCCTTGAATTGGTCCCCAGATTTCACAACTATCTTCCTTTACATGAGCGATACAGTTCAGAGGCTCCATGCAACTGTGCGATTCATAAGGAGTTTCATACAACGCTTCCAGTTTTTTCTCCGCTTTTTCGTAGGCGGCTGAAAAATTGCCCATCGTCTTGTAAGAGATCAGCTCGCCCTTTAGTAACTGGTCTTTCATTTTTGAATATAGCTGCTCGGTATTATAATGTTCAAAACCTGAATCATCCCACTCTACTTTCAATACTTTCCGTCCCTGGATCGCAGCCCAAAGGTTGTTGGCCACTACCGCCACGCCTTCAAATTGATGATCAAAGACTTCGCGGCTAGTTTTAAAAACATGTTTAACCCCAGGTATTTTTTTTGTGGTGCTGTCATCAAAGCTTTTTACCTTTCCGATAAAACGTGGGCTTCTTTCCACCACAGCGTACATCATGCCCGGTAATTTTTTGTCTAGGCCGAAAATTGCTTTACCATTTACTTTTGCGGGTGTATCCTGCCGCGGCAATGGCTTGCGGATGATTTTGTATTCTTTTGGATTTTTGAGCGGAACATTTTTTGGTGGAGTGAGTTTGGAGGCTTCGGCCACCAATTCTCCATAGCCTAATTTTTTCCCAGAGGATTTATTGATGACGAAACCGTTTTCTGCATAACAATCTGCCTTATTCACTTTCCATTGATTGGCGGCCGCCTCAATTAACATTTCTCTTGCAGATGCCCCCAGGTGCAACAATTTTTTATAAGAGCCGCGGATGGTTGAACTTCCTCCGGTAACCTGACTGCCATATTTTCCCGGGTTGCCTTGCGCAAACACAATGCTCACCTTTTCCATATCCACTTCCAATTCTTCGGCAATAATTTGAGGCACAGATTGAAAGGAACCTTGCCCCATCTCTGCGCGATGGTTGGTGAGTGTTACTTTGCCTGAGGAATCAATAGAAATCCAGGCATTCAATTCGATGCCAAGATTTTCTGCGGTTTCCGGTTTTATTATTTGAATATCTTCTCCTTCAGCCGAAGTATAAAATCCAAGCGACAAGGCAGCACCGGTTAAACTACTTAACTTGATAAATTTTCTTCTGGAGATACTTTGGTTGACAGTTTCCATTTCTAATGTGTTGATGTTTGGACGTGCTGATGTTTTGGACGTGTTGAACGTTTTAATGTGTTTACCTTGATTACCACCTAACCTTAAACCTTTAACTTTAAACCTTCAAATTTTGCCAACTGTCAATTATCTTTTTGTCAACTTTCTCTACTGATGCAATTGCGCAGCGGTCTTTATGGCTTTACGAATGCGCTGATAGGTTCCACACCGACAGATGTTTCCCTGCATGGCGCTATCAATGTCTTTATCCGTTGGGTTAGGATTTCTTTTTAACAGTGCGGCTGCCGACATAATCTGTCCGCTTTGGCAATAACCGCATTGGGGCACCTGTTCTTTAATCCATGCCACTTGAACTGGATGCGAATTATCTTCGGATAATCCTTCTATCGTGGTGATGTCCTTTCCGGCAGCGGCTTTAATAGGCAGCGAGCAAGAGCGAATGGCGTTGCCATTGAGATGAACGGTGCACGCACCACACTGTGCAATGCCACAGCCGTACTTGGTGCCGGTGAGTCCTACGATGTCGCGAATTGCCCAAAGCAATGGCATGGCTGGATCAGCTTCTATGGTGTGCGGTTGGTTGTTGATTTTTAAGGTGAATGAGGCCATAATATTTTTGGATTGAGAGTTCGAATATACTAATTCAAGCGTATAAAATTTATTAAGTTTTGATGAATTGACGTGTTTTTAACAAACGATGGATAATTTTGTTCAATGGTTTTGGTTTTTCACCATTCGCGTGGTGGTATTCCTTTGAAAAAATAAATGATAGTACATGTTCAACGACCCCGAACTCAACGGCAAATATTTAGGAACGATAAGTTCTGATTTTATCAAAATAGCCGACACCCTCAAAGAAGCTTCTTATCAAATAAGAAAGAATGGTTTTGATTACCCCGTGTTTGCCATTTCAAAGAAGAAAATCCCTATCGGCCAGTTGCTAATCGGGAAATCTGAATTGAACCTGGACTGGAACTACTATGCCTCGTTCATGGATGAGTTTGTGCAACGCGAACTTATCGCTCAGGACAAGCAAGAAGATTTCATTAATGCCTACAAAGACCCTGACGAATTTTGTTGCCTCTTTGTCGTGGATGAAGAATTCACCAGTTTCGTTTTTATTCCTTATCCGGAAGACTAGACTTGATTCTGTGTGCTCGATTCTGGCCAGTAACCAGCATCAAGCAACTAGGATCCAGTTCAAAAATGCTTCCATCCCTGCGCCTGAATTGGCACCACTGTTCCTATTTTTGAAATCATCACGTTTTGGTTGGGATTATTATGGGTATGGCCGATGAAATGAATATCGGGATGATTTTTTAACAATTCAAAATCGGAAGGTTTTATGGTAAAGAGCAATTCGTAGTCTTCCCCGCCATTTAAGGCCGCGGTAGTGGGGTCGATTTTAAACTCTACAGACGTGTCGTAGGTCAGTGAATCAATCGGGATTTTATCTTCAAATATTTTTATTCCCAGCCCTGAGCTTTTCCCAAGGTGAAGAAGTTCGCTCGCCAGGCCATCAGATATATCGATCATGGAGGTGAGGGGGATATTTTTTTCAATGAGCTCATGGATTACATCCATCCTTGCTTCGGGCTTCAGTTGGCGACCAACAAGGTATTCGTATTTCTCCAGGTCGGGCTGCATTTCAGGGTTGGTTTGAAAGACCTCCTTTTCGCGTTCCAAAACCTGAAGGCCGATATAGGCAGCACCTAAATCACCAGTAACGCATATAATATCATTGGCCTTTGCGCCACTGCGCAAAACGGTTTTGTCTTTTGCTGCCCTACCAATTACGGTAACAGAAATAACCAACCCAGAGGCCGAAGAGGTCGTGTCGCCACCTACCAAGTCCACTTTATAATTCTTGCAGGCTGCTTGAATACCTTCATAAAGCATATCCACTGCCTCCAACGAAAATCGGTTGCTTATGGCAAGACCGATAACAATTTGCTCGGGTTTGCCGTTCATGGCAGCAATGTCACTCACGTTTACGGCTACCGCCTTGTAGCCAAGATGTTGCAAGGGCATGTATGAGAGGTCAAAATGAATTCCTTCAAGCAGCATATCGGTTGAAACTAATAGATTTTCCGTGCCGATGTCGATTACTGCAGCATCATCGCCAATGCCTTTAAGTGATGTAAGGTTTTGGATTGTTGTGCTGCTTTTTATCCTGTCGATCAGGCCGAACTCCCCCAAACCTGCAATTTCTGTTCTTTCTGCTGCCATAAGTAAATGTTAATGGGCGAGTAATCGCACCGGTTATCCGGCAAAAGTACGACTTGAAAGGCATAGCAAGAGCAATTGAGGGAAAGTCATGTATCTAGAGCCAACAAATAAAAAGAATATGAAAACGTGCGTTGTACTATTTGTCTCGGCTTTAATCGTTTTGAGTTCATGTGCTTCGCCAAAACCCTACTACGAAACCAAAGTGGGTAAAAAGAAGCAGAAATATTATAATGCGATTCAATTTGGTCAGAAGAAAAAACCGAAAATGGATTTTTGAGGAGATGGTACTGGATTCTGGTTTCTGGTTTCTTGATTCTGGTAGTGAATGATTTACCGAAACGGAATTAATTGAAACGATTCACCCTGTTTGAAATTCGATTGTTCCTTGGGCAATTCCAAAAACCCATCCACTTCTTTCAAATTCGCAAAATCACCCGAGCCGCCACCGGCAATCGGATAGGCCATCAATTTACCATTCTCATTTTTTATTTTCACCTGCAAGAAATAGGTGAGCTTTGGTGTGAAAGTGAAGTCTTCTGCAAGGATGGCAGTCTCTTTTCTTAATTCATTCCCTAAGCTTTTTATGAGCCAGGGTTTTACGTAGCGATAAAAGCACATGAAAGTAGACACCGGATTTCCAGGAAGGGCAAAAACAGTATTTTTAGCGGAATGACCAAACCACATCGGTTTGCCGGGACGTTGACTTATCTGGTGGAATAATTTCGCCACGCCCAACGATTCCAGTACTTCGGGAACGAAATCAAACTTGCCCTTGGAAGCTCCACCAGACAAAATAATGAGCTCATATTTTCCAAGAATGTTCTTTATTTTCTGTTCCAGTTCGGTTCGGTTATCAATCAAATGGAATAAATCAGCCTTACACCCTAATTGAGCGAGGGCCGCTTGTAGAGCAAAATTGTTGGATTTCCGGATCTGGTGGGGAAGTGGCAGTTGATCCACATCAACCAGTTCATCACCCGTAGAGATTACCGCGGCCGTTGGGTTTCGATAAACGCTGACCTCAGATTTTCCAACAGAGGCAAGTAAAGCGACTTCTGCCGGGGATATTTTTAAACCAGGCCTTAAGATGCCCTCGTTCTTTTTTACATCGCTTCCTTTCTTATGCACATTTAGGCCAATTGAAATCTCCTCTACGATTTTGGCGCTCTTTTTTTCCATCACAACCATTTCGTAAGGCACTATCGTATCCGCCCCAATTGGCAAGGGTGAGCCCGTCATAATCTCAAAACAATTCTTTCTATTCAATAAAGCCTGTTGGGGCTGTCCTGCGGCCTGAATTCCTTCAATAGGGAACTCTCGTTGACCGTTTCCTAAGCTCTCGAAGGATAGTGCAACACCATCCATGGTAGCCCGATCGAACGGGGGCAAGTCCCGATCGGCTTTTATTTCTTCGGCTAAAATCCTTCCTTGAGTGTTTGCCAGGAGCACTTTTTCTGACTGTGATAAATATAAATGATCGAGAATAAATTTTTCCGCTTCGGCTACGCTCACCATTGAATTTGTATTTTTGTTTAGGGCAAGTTAATTAATGTACGAATGAAGAAAAAAACCTTAAGCCACGTAGATAAATCCGGGTTGCCATCAATGGTCGATGTTTCCGAAAAGAAAATTACGGAACGAATAGCACGGGCGCAGGCGATTGTTTTCTTGCCGAAAGAGATAATTCAGGCGATCGCGGGTAAGGAATTGATTACAAAGAAAGGACCTGTTTTTCAAACTGCAATCATTGCCGGGGTAATGGCTGCCAAAAAAACGCATGACCTAATCCCCTTGTGCCACCCTCTTGGCTTAGAGGACTGTCAGGTAGAAATCGCGCTTCGTAAGGGTGAAGCGATTATCAATTCCAGGATTAAAGTAACGGGCAAGACGGGTGCAGAAATGGAGGCACTCACGGCTGCTTCAGTGGCTGCATTAACAATCTATGATATGTGCAAGGCACTTTCCCATCACATTATAATTAAGGAAATAAAGCTTGTCTCGAAATCAGGTGGGAAAATGGACTTTGCGATAGCTTAGCTGCCTTCATAGGGCTCCGATTATCGAATTTATTTGGACGCTCAGTATTTTTTTTTGTCCGCACTTGTTACCTATGCTTTAGTTCCTATCTTTGCAGTCCTTTTTGCGGTAGGAAACCCGCAATTCGGTTTAGAATCAAGCAAAACAGTTTCAATTATGCCTGGAATATTAGGACGAAAAGTAGGAATGACTAGCGTTTTTGCCGCAGATGGGCAGAATATTGCTGTAACTGTGATCGAAGCTGGTCCATGCGTAGTTACTCAAGTGAAGAACCAAGAATCAGATGGATACCGGGCTGTTCAAATAGCTTTTCAGGATAAAAAGGAGAAGAATACGCCTAATCCTATGGTTGGTCATTTCAAGAAGGCGAACACAACCCCCAAAAGGTATGTAATTGAATTCAGGGATTTCCGGCAAGAATTTGATGGAATGGTTGAACTGGGTAAAGAAATTAAAGTTCAAGATATTTTTAACGAAGGTGATTTCTTGGATGCCGTTGGCACTTCAAAAGGCAAAGGATTTCAAGGTGTAGTAAAACGTTACGGTTTTGCTGGTGTAGGAGGTCAAACCCACGGACAACATAACCGTCTGCGTGCGCCTGGTTCTATGGGTAATGCCTCTTTTGCATCGCGTGTTATTAAAGGGAAGCGCTTACCTGGCCGCATGGGCGGTGATCGGGTGAAGAATACCAATCTGAAAGTGGTTAAAATTTTAGCGGAACAAAACCTGATCCTAGTAAGCGGTTCAGTTCCCGGTTCAAAGAATTCAATGATAATACTTCAAAAGTAATGGACTTAACGGTTGTAAAACATAGTGGCGAAAAAACAGGCCGTAACATCAGCCTCTCTTCAGAGGTTTTTGGAATTGAGCCTAACGACCATGCGATCTACTTGGATGTAAAAAGTTATTTGGCCAATCAGCGCCAAGGAACACATAAGTCTAAGCAACGCAACGAAATTTCAGGATCTTCAAAAAAGATTAAGAAGCAAAAGGGTACAGGTGGTGCGCGTGCGGGTAATATTAAGAACCCTCAGTTTAAAGGGGGGGGGCGTATTTTCGGCCCAACACCTCGTGATTACTCATTTAAGTTGAATAAGAAAGTAAAAGACCTAGCTCGCAAGTCTGCGTTGACCTACAAAGCAAAAGATAATTCTATTGCGGTGATCGAAGACTTTAATTTTGAAGCCCCCAATACAAAGCAATACTTGAAGATGCTTCAGTCGTTGGCGCTTAACGGAAAAAAGACACTTTTTGTGATACCCGAGTCAACCATGAACATCGTGCTTTCGGGACGGAATGTTCAGAGCACTAAAATAATAACCGCTTCTCAAATCAATACCTATGATGTGCTTCACGCAGAACACCTCATCTTAGCAGAAAGCTCAGTAGAAAAAATTAGTAACCTGTTAAACCAAGCCTAACCATGAGTATATTAAAAAGCCCATTGGTTACCGAAAAAATTTCTGCTCTTAACGAGAAAGGTAAATACGGTTTTATCGTAGAAATCGATGCTAATAAAGTGGAGATTAAAAATGCCGTTGAAAAAATGTATGGCGTAAATGTAGCACGGGTGAATACCATAAAGGTATTGGGAAAGAAGAAAACCCGGTTTACTAAAGCCGGTACGCTTGCTGGCCGGAAGCCTAATTATAAGAAAGCCATTGTTACTCTGGCGCAGGGTGAAGTAATTGATTTTTATAGCAACGTTTAATAATAGGGAGCAATCCTTTAAATAAGGTTAGTCATGGCAATGAAGAAATTAAATCCAGTAACTCCCGGGACGCGTCACAGGCTATCTCCTAGTTTTGACGACATCACCGAATCGCACCCGGAGAAATCACTGGTATTCACGATAAAGAAAACCGGTGGCCGTAACAATACAGGACGCATGACCATGCGCTATATTGGGGGTGGCCATAAGCAAAAGCTAAGAGAGATCGATTTTAAACGCGATAAATTTGGTGTACCAGCAGTGGTTAAATCAATCGAATATGATCCAACCCGTACAGCGCGTATTGCAAAATTGTTTTATGCGGATGGGCAAAAATCCTACATCATTGCTCCGCAAGGAATAAAAGTGGGACAGACGCTACTTTCAGGTTCTGATATTGCCCCTGAAGTTGGTAACGCATTGCCTTTGGGTAAAATTCCAGTGGGAACGATCGTTCATAATGTAGAAATTAAGCCAGGCAAAGGAGCTTCCATAGCACGAAGTGCAGGATCTTTTGTGCAACTGGTAGCTCGCGAGGGTGAATATGCAACGTTGCGGATGCCTTCTGGCGAGATGCGTAATGTCTTGGTAAGGTGCATGGCGGTGGTAGGAGCAGTTTCCAATGCTGAGCACATGAATGAAAAAGTGGGGAAAGCGGGTCGCTCACGATGGAGAGGTATACGTCCTCGCACACGGCCAGTAGCAATGAATCCTGTTGATCACCCGATGGGTGGTGGTGAAGGTCGCGCTTCCGGTGGGCATCCACGTTCGCGTAACGGCTTGTTGGCGAAGGGAAAGAAAACACGTCACCCGAAAAAGTATTCTGATGGTTTAATCATTTCAAGGAAGAAAAAATAATGGGAAGGTCAATAAAAAAAGGTCCATACCTCGATAGCCGCTTGAACAAGAAAGTTCAGGTGATGGAGCAATCCGGTAAAAAATCGGTCATTAAAACATGGTCGCGCAGGAGTACAATTACTCCAGACTTGATCGGTTTTACATTTGCTGTGCACAATGGGAATAAGTTTATTCCCGTGTATGTAACGGAGAACATGGTAGGCCATAAGTTGGGAGAATTTGCCCCAACCCGCACCTTCAAGGGACACTCTGGAAACAATAAGGGCTAAACCAAAAGATCATCAGGACAAAAAAATTTAGAACCCTGAAAAATGGAAACTGAAAAGAAAAAGAAAAGGTCAGTAGTAAAAAGAGAGAAGTTAGAGGCTATAAAGTTGGCTGCGAAAACCGGCCCTGCCACCGCGCACCTCAACAATGCACCTACTTCTCCTCGCAAGATGAGATTGATTGCCGACTTAATCCGCGGAGAGCGTGTGGGTAATGCTTTGAATATTTTAAAGTATGATGCAAAGCATCCTTCGGCAAAGATGGAAAAGCTATTGTTATCCGCGATTAACAACTGGGAAGCAAAAAATACGGAGGTGAAGTTGGAGGAGGCTGATCTCTTTATTAAAGAAATTTTCGTTGGAGGAGGAAGAATTCTGAAACGTTTGAGACCCGCCCCACAAGGCCGTGCTCACCGGGTCAGAAAGCGTTCGAACCATGTAACCTTAGTGGTTGACCGCATGCCAGCGAAGATAGAGAAAGAGAAAAAAACACGCGTTAAAGAAACTAAAGAATAATGGGACAGAAGATAAACCCGGTAGGCCTACGTTTAGGAATTGTCCGTGGATGGGATTCCAGTTGGTATGGTGGACGTACCTTTGCCGATAAATTGGTAGAAGATCATAAGATCAGAAAGTACATTGATGCCCGTATTCAAAAGGGAGGTATTGCCAAGGTAGTGATTGAGCGCACACTGAAACGGATTACGTTGACCATTCATACCGCCCGTCCAGGGGTAGTGATTGGCAAAGGGGGTACTGAAGTTGATAAGATTAAAGAAGAATTAAAGAAACTCACCAACAAGGATGTACAGATAAACATCTTCGAAATTAAACGTCCTGAAATGGATGCGAAATTAGTTGGAGAATCCATAGCACAACAATTGGAAGCTCGTATTTCTTACCGCAGAGCAATGAAGCAAGCAATCGCCTCTACCATGCGAGTAGGTTCAGAAGGAATTAAAGTGAAGCTATCGGGTCGTTTAGCAGGTGCTGACATGGCTCGCACTGAACAATACAAAGAAGGAAGAATCCCCCTTCATACCCTTCGTGCAGACATTGATTACGCTATTTCTGAAGCCCAAACGGTGTATGGAAAAATTGGGATCAAAGTATGGATATTCAAAGGTGAAGTTTACGGAAAGCGCGACCTTTCTCCTAACATAGGAATGGTAAGTAATGCACCGGGTGAAAATAAAGGTGGAGGCGCACCTGGTGGAGGAGACAGAAGAAGAGGTGGCGGTCGTGGTGAACGGAGGGATGACCGTGGAGGAAGGCCTGACAGAGGTGGCGATAGCCGAAGAGGAAAAAAATAATTTATTGAGTATTTAAGGTAGCACTATGTTACAACCAAAACGAACTAAGTTTAGAAAAATGCAGAAGGGCAAAATCAAAGGCATGGCTACGCGTGGCCATCAGATTGCCTTTGGCTCATTTGCATTGAAATCATTAGAGGAAGGCTGGATTACAGCCCGTCAATTAGAGGCTGCGCGTGTCGCTGTAACACGGGCAATGAAGCGTGAGGGTCAAGTATGGATTCGCATTTTTCCGGATAAGCCGATTACACGCAAACCCGCTGAAGTTCGGATGGGTAAGGGTAAGGGTGCTCCGGAATATTGGGTAGCCGTGATCAAGCCTGGAACTATTTTATTCGAAGCGGGTGGTGTAACGATGGCAACAGCCAAAGAAGCATTGGCTTTGGCTGATGGAAAATTGCCCATCAAAACCAGGTTTACGGTACGCAGAGATTATGTTGAACAAGCAGCTGTTAAAGCTTAACTGAAATGAAAAACGCTGAAATAAAAGGATTGACCTTAGCCGAGCTGACCGAAAAAATAGGCAGCGAAAATGAAACGATGCGCAAAATGAAATTTGCTCACAAGGTTTCTTCTATTGAGAACCCGATGAAAATCCGTGAAACGCGCAAACTCATCGCTCGGTTAAAGACAGAGTTAACAGCGAAAGAACGCCAAAAATAGTTTTGTTATGGAAGAGAGAAATAAAAGAAAAGAACGAATTGGAAAAGTGTTGAGCAATAAAATGCAAAAATCTATTTCCGTTACTATGGATATGAAAGTAAAACATCCAATCTATGGAAAATTCATGACCAAGACGACTAAGTTCATGGCGCATGACGAAAAGAACGAGGCGGGAATTGGCGATACTGTTCGGATCATGGAAACTCGCCCTTTGAGCAAGAACAAAAGATGGAGACTGGTAGAAATAGTTGAAAAAGCAAAGTAATCATGATATCAAACGAAAGTAGGCTTACCGTAGCAGATAATAGTGGAGCAAAAGAAGTGCTTTGCATTCACGTGTTGGGTGGCACACACAGACGTTCAGCTAGTGTGGGCGATAAAATTGTGGTTACTGTGAAATCTGCTTTGCCGTCCAGCCAAATTAAAAAGGGAACAGTGAGTAAAGCAGTGATTGTGCGCACCAAAAAAGAGGTCCGCAGAAAAGATGGTTCGTATATCCGCTTTGAAGACAATGCCGCGGTATTGCTTACCCCTCAAGATGAGCCTCGCGGAACTCGTATTTTTGGCCCCGTAGCACGTGAACTCCGCGAAAAGCAGTTTATGAAGATCATATCGTTAGCGCCTGAAGTATTATAATTTATGGAAAGGAAATTTAATAAGCAGCAGAAGTTGCACGTACGCAAAGGGGATACCGTTAAGGTATTGTCTGGTGATGATAAGAACAAGACAGGGAAAGTATTGGAAATTTTGAGTGCCAAAAGCCGTGTTCTTGTAGAGGGAATAAACATCATCACAAAACATCAAAAACCATCAGCAGGGAAGCCTGAAGGTGGCATTAAAAAAATCGAAGGCGGTGTACACATCAGTAATTTGATGCTAGTTGATCCAGCTTCTGGAAAGCCCACACGGACGGGTAGGAAGTTGAATGAGAAGGGAAAGCTGCAGCGATATTCAAAAAAATCAGGAGAATTTATAAAGTAATTGAGCCATGGCGCCAAGATTGAAAGAAAAATATTTGAAAGAAATCGTTCCTGGGCTGAAAGACAAATTTCAGTACAAGTCGATTATGCAAGTGCCCAAAATTGAAAAGATTTGTATCAATAAAGGCCTTGGTGCAGCTGTTGCTGACAAAAAGATTATTGATGTAGGGATTGAAGAAATCACTACTATATCCGGTCAAAAGGCAGTTCCTACTAAGTCTAAAAAAGATATTTCTAATTTTAAATTGCGGTCTGGTCAGGCTATTGGGGTGCGTGTTACTTTACGAGGCGACCGCATGTATGAATTTATGGATCGCTTAATGAACGTAGCCCTGCCACGTGTTCGCGATTTCAAAGGTGTTAATGACAAAGGATTTGATGGCCGTGGAAATTACACGTTAGGTGTGAAGGAACAGATTATCTTTCCTGAGATATCTATTGATAAAGTGACCAAGATCAACGGGATGGATATCACCTTTGTAACGAATGCCCAGACAGACGAAGAAAGTTATGAGCTCCTGAAGGCATTTGGGATGCCTTTTGTAAATAAAAATTAATTATGGCAAAATTATCCGTCATTGCGAGAGACAATAAGAAGGAAGCGTTAGTAAAACGGTATGCTGAAAAGCGGAAGGCGTTGAAAGCGGCTGGTGATTATGCTGGCCTTGATAAACTGCCGCGCAGTTCATCGAGAGTACGCCTGCACAGCCGTTGTAAGCTAACGGGAAGACCTCGGGGCTATATGGCCAAATTTGGTCTTTGCCGTAACCAGTTCCGTCAATTGGCCCACGAAGGGAAAATTCCCGGTGTGACCAAGGCAAGCTGGTAGCTTGTACTGAAATTTTAGGTTGCTGAGTATCCAAGGTCGCACGGATAAATTATCCAAGCGAAACCAGGTAACAGTTTGGAGAACCAAATTTGTTAATTACCTTTGCAGCCCGTTTCATAAAAAACGGGTTTGCTTTTTTAAAGTAGAGAATATGAAAATTACGGATCCGATTGCAGATTATTTAACCCGCGTACGCAACGCTATCAAAGCCCGTCATCGGGTAGTTGAGGTGCCCGCTTCCAATCTTAAAAAGGAAGTGACGAAAGTGCTTTTTGATAAGGGCTACATCCTCAATTATAAATTTGAAGAAACCGATAACCGGCAGGGAAACATTAAAATTGCCTTGAAATATAACCCTGAGACTAAGGAGTCTGCAATCACCAAATTGCACCGGGTAAGTACACCTGGACTTCGTCAGTATAAACCGGCTTCCGAGTTACCCAGGGTTCTTAATGGATTAGGCATTGCAATTTTATCAACTTCCAAAGGTGTAATCACCGACAAGGAAGCAAAAGCATTGAATGTGGGAGGTGAAGTTTTGTGTTACGTTTATTAATCGAGTAAGACCATGTCACGAATAGGAAGATTACCGATAAGCCTACCGAAAGGAGTAACTTGTACGTTCGCAGAGGCTGAACATAATGTGGTGGTGAAAGGGCCCAAGGGAGAGTTGAAACAGAAAATCGATCGCGATTTTAAAATTACCTTGGAAGAAGGTGAAGTGCTTGTGCACCGCCCCACTGAACAAAAGAGACATAAAGCGATGCATGGCTTGTATCGTTCGTTAATCGCTAATATGGTGGAGGGCGTGAGCAAAGGATATCGTAGGGATTTGGAATTAATTGGGGTGGGTTATAAAGCCACGGCTCAGGGAAATGTATTGGATTTGAGCTTGGGATTTTCGCACAGTATTGTCTTGGCAGTGCCTACTGAATTGAAATTGCAGGCCCTTCAGGAAAAGGGTCAAAACCCGATGATCATTTTAGAGGGAATTGATAAACAATTGGTCGGTCAGATTGCCGCAAAAATAAAATCCCTACGTCCGGTTGAGCCTTATAAAGGAAAAGGTATCCGTTTTGTGGGTGAATTTGTAAGAAGAAAAGCTGGTAAGGCAGCCGCTAAATAATAAACGATATGCCGAACATTAAAGACAGAAGAAAGCGGATCAAATTAGGTATCCGTCATAAAATAGAAGGTACGCCAATTCGGCCAAGACTTTCTGTGTTCAAGAGCAATAAAGCAATCTATGCTCAGGTCATTGATGACTCTAAGAGTCACACCTTGCTGGCCGCTTCTTCAAAGGATTTGGAATCAAAAGGCGGAGTTAGCCTTGAAATTTCAAAAGCCGTAGGAAAGAAATTGGCTGAGAAAGCAATTGCCAGTGGCATCAACACGATAGTTTTTGATCGTAATGGTTATTTATATCACGGAAACGTGAAAGCCCTGGCCGAAGGTGCCCGGGAAGGAGGTTTAAAATTTTAACGAATGACACAAAGTAACGTCAGCACGGTAAAGGCCAGTGAGATCGACTTGAAAGAGAAGGTTGTTGCTATCCAACGCGTAGCCAAAGTGGTAAAGGGAGGACGCAGGTTCAGCTTCGCAGCAATTGTGGTTGTAGGCGATGGCAATGGAGTAGTTGGTTATGGTCTAGGAAAGGCCAACGAAGTAACCGATGCGATTACGAAAGGCATAGATGATGCCAAAAAGCATTTGGTGAAAGTCCCTATTATCAAAGGTACGGTTCCTCATGAATCACTCGGAAAATTTGGTGGTGGCTTTGTTTTGTTGAAGCCTGCCTCACCAGGTACCGGTGTTATTGCGGGTGGTGCAATGCGAGCGGTTTTAGAAAGTGCGGGGGTTCATAATGTATTGGCTAAGTCAAAGGGTTCTTCCAATCCACATAATGTGGTGAAGGCAACCTTTAATGCATTAACGACCATGCGCGATCCTCAAACAATTGCCAGGAACAGAGGTGTTTCTTTGTCAAAAGTATTTAACGGATAAGCATTATGGCAAAAGTTAGAATTACACAAACTCGTAGCACGATAAAAAGACCAGATACCCAATTGAGAACTATTCAATCGTTGGGCCTTGGAAAAGTAAATAACTCTGTAGAAGTGGAGTATACTCCACAGATTCAGGGAATGGTAAGAAAAGTTAATCATTTAGTAAGCGTAACTGAATTATAAGATGAATCTGCACACGCTAAAACCGGCCCCCGGTTCAACAAAAACAAACAAACGCCTCGGCAGAGGCCAGGGTAGTGGTGGAAGCACTGCGGGCCGTGGCCATAAGGGCGCCCAGTCACGCTCGGGTTATCACAAAAAATTCGGCTTTGAAGGTGGTCAAATGCCTTTGCAGAGACGTGTGCCTAAGTTTGGTTTCAAAAACAATAATAAGATCTACTTCAAACCAATCAACTTGGATGTGTTGGAGGAATTAGCAAAGAAGACTAGCACCAACCTGTTAAGTGTGCAATTGATGCGCGATAATGGAGTGGTAGGAAAAAGAGACCGAGTTAAAATTTTAGGAAGAGGAGAGTTAAAAACAAAGGTTTCTGTTGAGGCACATGCATTTTCAGAAACGGCAACAAAAGCAATTGAAACAGCTGGCGGAAACGTCACTATCGCGAAATAATGAAGCGTTTTTTTTCTACCATAAAGAATATTTTTTCGATTGAAGATCTTCGCGTGAGGATTCTTAATACAATTGGCTTTTTGGTCATTTTTAGACTGGGATCCTATATCGTATTGCCTGGAATTGATCCCAATAAACTAACGGGAAATTCAGGGGGCATTTTCGATTTATTGAATACCTTTTTAGGTGGTTCGTTTACGCGCGCCTCCATTTTTGCCTTAGGGATTATGCCTTACATTTCTGCCTCTATTGTGGTGCAGTTACTTACGGTGGCCGTTCCTCATTTTACAAAACTTCAAAAGGAGGGTGATAGTGGAAGGAAGAAATTGAATCAATTTACACGGGTATTAACGATTGCCATTACCGCGGCACAATCCTTTGGATACTTAAAATCGATAGTTAATCCTGAAGCAATCATTCAACCGGGTTTATTCTATACGATATCTTCTATGATCATCATCGTCTCTGGCACCATGTTCTGTATGTGGTTGGGAGAACGAATTACGGACAAAGGCATTGGAAATGGCATCAGTATGTTGATTATGATTGGCATTGTGTCACGTTTTCCGATGGCCATCCTTCAGGAGATTGACTCAAAGGGGTTAAACGGGATGTTGCTTTTCATTATTGAAATTTTAGCCCTATTCTTCGTTGTTGTTGGTGTGATTGCTTTGACACAGGCAACGCGTAAAATTCCAATTCAATATGCGAAGCAAGTAGTGGGCAATAAACTTTACGGAGGCAAGCGTGACTTTATTCCCTTGAAACTGAATTCTGCGGGTGTCATGCCTATCATTTTTGCTCAAGCCTTGATGTTCATTCCCCCCCTAATGGCTAGTATATGGCGCGATAGTGATATCGGAGCTTATGTGGGAACTACTTTTGCTGACTTCACTTCGTGGCAATACAATTTATTGTTTGCTTCGATGATTATCATTTTTACTTTCTTTTATACGGCTATCACTGTTCCTTCAAACGACATTGCTGATAATTTGAAAAGAAATGGCGGCTTCGTCCCTGGCATCAAGCCCGGAAAGCAAACGGCAGAATTTATTGATGGGATTTTATCAAGGATTACCCTACCCGGTGCTATTTTTTTAGCCATGGTCGCTATACTTCCGGCTTTTGCTGTGAAGGCTGGAATCACTCAAAATTTCGCTTATTTCTACGGTGGCACCTCCTTACTTATTTTGGTTGGGGTGGTATTGGATACGCTTCAGCAGATCGAAAGTTATTTATTGATGCGCCATTATGAGGGAATGATGAAGTCAGGAAGAGTAAAAGGACGTTCTCAGTTTGCTGCTGCTTGATGTGGAATGATTCGCTATAAAACGGCAAGTGAGATTCAGGTAATTAAAGAAAGCGCCCAGATTTTAGCAAAGGCGCATGCGGAAGTAGCGAAGGCTATAAAGCCCGGTGTGAAAACAAAAGACCTGAATAAAATTGCCGAGGAGTATATACAAGACAATGGCGGGTGGCCATCGTTCAAGAACTATCACGGATTTCCTTCAGCACTTTGTATATCGGTCAACGATGTAGTGGTGCATGGGTTTCCAGGTGAATACGAACTGCGAGAAACTGACATTATCTCTGTGGATTGCGGAGTAAAGTATAATGGTTTTCATAGTGATTCGGCTTACACCTATCCCCTTGAGGGGGTGGGTTCTGAAGTTTTGAAATTGTTGGATAGAACCTATGAATCCCTCTATCTGGGAATTGCGCAAGCAAAAGCAGGTAATCGGATAGGAGACGTTAGCCACGCTGTTCAGAATTATGTTGAACAGTTCGGCTACGGAGTGGTACGAGAGTTGGTAGGACACGGTGTGGGCAAAGATTTGCATGAAGACCCAGAAGTGCCAAACTATGGGAAGAAGGGGAAAGGCGCCAAGATTGTTGAAGGGATGGTCTTTGCCATTGAACCGATGATCAATATGGGAACTAAAAATGTGATGCAAGAGAAAGACGGTTGGACAATTAGAACAAACGATCATAAACCATCCGCTCACTTTGAGCACATGGTGGCGGTCTTTAAGGATAGAACGGAAATAGTTACAACACACGAGTACATAGAAGAAAGTTATAAGTTCAAGTGGCGAAACAGAAATCGATAGAGCAAGACGGAACAATACTCGAGGCTCTGTCCAATGCAATGTTTAAGGTGCAATTGGAAAATGGCCACGAAGTTTTGGCACACATTTCTGGCAAAATGAGGATGCATTATATCCGAATTTTACCAGGCGATAAGGTGAGGTTAGAAATGTCACCTTATGATTTAACAAAGGGAAGGATAACATTTAGGTATAAATAAGGTTAGGGTTAATAGTTGTCGGTTCATAGTAAAACAAATATCGAAGCGATTAACAGATAGCGAACAACAGATAACGAGCAACGAACATGAAAATAAGAGCATCCATCAAAAAGCGCAGCGCAGATTGCAAGATTATCAGGCGCAAGGGCAAGTTGTATGTAATCAACAAAAAGAATCCACGGTATAAACAAAGACAAGGATAATTATGGCACGTATAGCAGGGGTTGATATTCCAGACAACAAGCGGGGCGAAATTGGCCTCACCTACATTTTTGGCATTGGCCGCAGGTCAGCGCAAAAAATACTTTCTAAAGCAAACGTCAGCTTAGACAAGAAAGTAAAGGAGTGGAATGATGAAGAATCGAATTTAATTCGTTCCATCATTGCCGAGAGTTATCGCATTGAAGGTTCGTTAAAATCGGAAGTTCAATTGAGCATCAAGCGTTTGATGGACATTGGATGTTACCGTGGACTGCGGCATCGTAAGGGATTGCCGGTCCGTGGCCAGACCACCAAAAACAATGCGCGTACACGGAAAGGTAAACGCAAGACAGTAGCGAATAAAAAGAAAGCAGTTAAAGGATAAAAATAGTCATAAATCCTTAGTCCTTAGATGATGGACAAGGACTAAAGACTCAGGACTAAAGACTAAAAATATGGCAGCAACACCTGTATCGGAAAAGAAAAAAGACAAAAGCAAAAAACGCACGGTTGTAGTTGAGGCTATGGGGCATGCCCATATTCATGCAACGTTCAACAATATCATCATTTCGTTGACAAACAGTACGGGCCAGGTAGTGGCTTGGGCATCAGCGGGAAAGATGGGCTTTAAGGGTTCTAAAAAGAATACGCCTTATGCGGCTCAGGTTGCAGCTCAAGATGCGGCCACAAAGGCTTTTGATCAAGGTTTGCGCAAGGTCGAGGTTTTTGTAAAAGGCCCGGGGTCTGGACGCGAATCGGCAATCCGCAGTCTGCAGGCTTCGGGTATTGAAGTCACTATTATTAAGGATATGACACCGCTACCGCACAACGGTTGCCGTCCACCTAAGAAAAGAAGAGTTTAATTGATTTTTGAATTAGAGCTCGATTAAGAGGAAAGAATAACTTGAAACAAACCGATTAGCGATTGAAGATGGAAATCTAAAATCTAAAGTCAACAATAAGAAAATGGCAAGATACACAGGTCCAAAAGTAAGAATTTCCAGAAGGTTCAATGAGCCTGTCATGGGCGAGAGTAAAGTTCTAGCGAAAAAGAACTATGCGCCCGGTCAACATGGCAAGACGAAAAAAAGAAAACTTTCTGAATACGCGACTCAATTGGCTGAGAAGCAGAAGGCAAAATACATTTATGGTGTATTGGAACGCCAATTTGAAAATACCTTCGACAAGGCTTCGCGTAAAAAAGGAGTAACAGGCGAAGTTCTTTTGCAAATGCTGGAATCTCGTTTGGACAATACCGTATATCGTTTGGGTGTTGCGCCTACACGCAGAGCGGCTCGCCAGTTGGTGGTGCACAAACATATCCTTGTTAATGGCGATGTGGTTAATATCCCTTCGTTTTTCCTTAAGCCAGGAGATGTAGTAGCTGTTCGCGAGAAATCAAAATCATTGGAAACCATTACTACGGCTTTGTCGATTAATGGAGCGAAAAAGTATAATTGGTTAGAGTGGGATAATAAGGAATTTGAAGGAAAACTAATTAATCTACCCCCTCGTCAAGATATCCCTGAAAATATCAACGAGCAGTTGATTGTTGAATTGTACTCGAAATAATCTTGAAACAAAAAATAAAGCATTTATGTCAATATTAGCATTTCAAATGCCGGATAAAGTGGTAATGGAGAAATCAGATGATTTCCACGGCTTATTCACCTTCAAACCTTTGGAAAAAGGTTATGGTGTTACCATAGGTAATGCATTACGCAGAATATTGTTGTCGTCCTTAGAAGGATATGCGATTACCGGAATAAAAGTTCCAGGTGTACTGCATGAGTTTTCATCCATTGAAGGAGTTGTTGAGGATGTTGCCGAAATTATTTTAAACCTGAAACAAGTTAGGTTTAGAAAAATAGGTGAAACCAACGAAACAAAAGTGGTGGTTAATATCAAAAAGCAGAAGCAGTTTAAGGCGGGTGATATTGCCAAATTTACTTCTGGTTTTGAAGTATTGAATGCGGATCATGTGATCTGTAACTTGGATGAGGCGGCACAATTTGAAATTGAACTTTCCGTAGAAAAAGGGAGAGGATATTTGCCCGCAGAGGAAAGCAAACCAAATGAGCAGGTATTCGGATATATTCCTATTGATGCCATTTTCACGCCAGTTAAAAATGTAAAATACAGTGTAGAAAATACACGGGTTGAACAAAAGACTGACTACGAAAAATTGATGGTGGAAATCGAGACGGATGGATCGATCCATCCAGAAAAAGCCTTAGAAGGAGCCGCTTTCATATTGATTCAACATTTCCGTTTGTTTTCGGATAAATCCATTGAGCTGGAAACTGCAAAAGACAGCGAAGTGGAGCAAGTGGACGAAGAGATGTTGCACATGCGTAAATTGTTAAAAACGCAATTACATGATCTTGATTTATCAGTACGTGCTTACAATTGCCTCAAAGCAGCAGATGTAAAAACGTTGGGTGAGTTAGTTCGGTTGGATATTTCAGACATGATGAAGTTCAGAAATTTTGGTAAAAAATCACTGGCTGAGTTAGAACAATTGGTATCCGATAAAAGCCTCACTTTTGGGATGGATCTTGCCAAATATAAACTGGAAGAAGACTAATGAGACACGGAAAAAAAATAAATCACCTCGGAAGAACCTCGGCACATCGCCATGCGTTGCTTTCCAACATGGCTTCTTCGCTGATTCTAAATAAGCGGATCACGACTACCGTAGCGAAGGCGAAAGCCCTTAGGAAATATGTTGAGCCGTTGCTTACTAAGGCGAAAACGGATTCTACCCATTCGCGGAGAACGGTTTTTTCTTACCTGCAAAACAAAGAGTCAGTAACTACGCTATTTGGCGAAGTCGCAGGCCGGATATCAGAGAGACAAGGAGGCTACACCCGCATTGTAAAACTTAGCGATCCCCGTCTTGGCGATGCTGCAGACATGTGCCTGATGGAATTGGTCGATTTCAACGATCTATACAAGAAGGATGAAACGACTAAGAAGGCAAAGACTCGCAGAGGCCGGAAGAGTAAAAAGGAAGAGGGGACGGAAGTAGCGGAGGAAACTGTGGATACTGCCGAAGAAAAGCCTGAAAAAGCACCTAAAAAGGCAAAAAAGAAAGATTAATCAATGAATCGATTTTATATAGAATGGGATTGAGCGAAAGTTCAATCCCATTTTTATTGTAAGATTACAGGCTGTATAAAATAATGGCAATAAAAAACCCAGAGTTTCTTTCGAAGCCCTATTTTTGTTGAATGACAAATTTAGCATGAGCGATAAAGCATATTTACTTTTAGAAGATGGCTTCCTAATGGAAGGCAAAATTATTGGAAAAAAGGGTACTTCTGGGGGTGAGATTTGTTTTAATACCGGAATGACTGGGTACCAAGAAATATACACAGATCCTTCTTATTACGGTCAAATCATTGTAAACACTACCGCCCACATCGGGAATTATGGAACCGTAAATGAAGAGCAAGAATCGGGACATCCACAAATTAGGGGGATTGTAGTCAATGAGTTTTCTTCTGAATTTAGCAGAAAGACTTCCAAGGAAAGTTTACAGGCCTATTTAGAGAAAAATAATATTGTAGGAATTACTGACTTAGATACGCGAAAACTAGTTCGCCATATTCGCAGCAAAGGTGCCATGAATGCCATTATTTCATCCGAGTTTTCTGAAGAGCAATTAAGCGCGGAGTTGAAAAAAATTCCCTCTATGAATGGCTTAGAGTTAGCTTCGCTGGTGAGTACTCCAAAAAAATATTTTGTAGGCGATCCACATTCTACTATTCGTGTAGCGGCTTTGGATTTTGGGATCAAACAAAATATTTTAAAATGCTTGGCTGCAAGGGGTTGCTATATCCAGGTTTTTCCTGCGAAAACTTCTTTAAAAGAAATGGAAGAATGGTCTCCTGATGGGTATTTTTTATCCAATGGCCCCGGTGATCCTTCCGCAATGGATTATGCGATAAAGACGGTGAGCGCGATCTTGGAAACAGATAAACCATTGTTTGGAATATGTCTTGGGCATCAGTTGTTAGCGCTAGCCTCGGGTCTATCTACATACAAAATGCATCATGGTCATCGCGGATTAAATCATCCTGTTAAAAATTTGATCTCGGGCTTAGGTGAGATGACTTCCCAAAACCATGGATTTGGTGTTAGTGAAAAAGATGTTCAAGAAAATGCTGAGGTAGAAGTGACGCACATTCATTTGAATGATAATACCATCATGGGTATTCGATTGAAAAGCAAAAAAGCTTTTTCAGTTCAGTACCACCCCGAAGCATCGCCCGGCCCACACGACTCTCGCTATTTGTTTGATCAGTTTGTAGAGATGATTAAAACAGATAAAAAAGAATTAGTATAATCGTAATTATATCCAGTCATAAAAATAAATTTAAATCCAATGAGTATTATCGAAAGCATTCATGCCCGTCAAATCTTAGACAGTAGGGGCAATCCAACCATTGAAGTTGATGTGTTTACAGAAAATGGAGCCTTTGGCCGCGCGGCTGTTCCATCAGGCGCTTCTACCGGTTCGCACGAAGCAGTTGAACTGCGTGATGGCGATAAGAAAACCTATATGGGAAAAGGGGTCTTGAAGGCGGTGGGAAATGTGAACACAAAAATAGCTGCCGAAGTGGTAGGGCTTTCCGTTTTTGATCAGAGCTTGATTGATAAAGTAATGATCGAACTGGATGGCACACCAAATAAAGGAAAGCTAGGAGCTAACGCGATTTTGGGTGTTTCATTAGCAGTGGCAAAAGCTGCAGCGATGGAGTCGGGGCAATCGTTGTACCGCTATATTGGCGGAGTAAATGCGAATACCCTTCCGGTGCCTATGATGAATATTTTAAATGGAGGAAGTCACGCAGATAACTCTATCGATTTTCAGGAATTCATGGTAATGCCCGTTGGAGCAGACACTTTTTCTGAGGCACTCCGCATGGGGGCAGAAATTTTTCACACGCTTAAAAAGGTGCTGCATGATAAAGGACTCTCAACCAACGTAGGTGATGAGGGGGGGTTTGCGCCCAACATCAAGTCGAATGAGGAGGCCATCGAGATTGTGTTAAAGGCCATTGAAAAAGCAGGATTTAAACCAGGGGCAGATGTTTTCATAGCCCTAGACCCAGCCGCTTCCGAATTTTATGATGCCAAAACAAAAACCTATCATTTTAAAAAATCGTCCGGAAAGAAATTGAAGCCGTTGGAGATGGCTGAGTACTGGACTAATTGGTCAAAGAAATATCCTATTATTTCCATCGAAGATGGCTTGGCCGAAGACGATTGGGCCGGATGGAAAGCGCTTACGGATAACATCGGGAAGAAAGTGCAACTGGTGGGTGACGATTTGTTTGTTACCAACGTAAAACGTTTGCAAGAGGGGATTGACAAAGGTGTTGGCAATGCCATTTTAGTTAAAGTAAACCAAATTGGTTCTTTGACGGAGACAATTGATGCCGTAAACTTAGCCAAGCGAAATTCTTATAAAAGCATAATGTCGCATCGCTCTGGAGAAACCGAAGATAATACCATCGCAGATTTAGCCGTGGCACTTAATACAGGGCAAATCAAAACAGGGTCTGCTTCACGTTCCGATCGGATGGCAAAGTATAATCAGCTTTTAAGAATTGAAGAGGAACTAGGTGAAGTAGCCTACTTCCCAGGAAAAAACTTTTAGATTAAACTATGAAAGCAAAACTGGATGCCATAGACAGAAAAATTCTCGGTCTTCTTCAATCCAATTCCAACATCACCAATGCTCAACTGGCAATTGAAGTTGGGCTTTCTCCCGCACCTACGCTGGAGCGGGTGAAAAAATTGGAAACTCAAGGTGTGATAAAAAGCTATCATGCGGTTGTTGACATGGCAGCTGTAGGGCTTGGGGTTTGTACGTTTGTAACAGTTTCGTTGAAGGGTCACAATAAGGATAATATTTCAAAATTTATGAGTGCCATCAGCAGTATTCCTGAAGTGATTGAATGTCATCACGTCACAGGGCAGGCTGATTTTATTTTGAAAGTTGTGGCTCCAGATATTCCGGCTTATCAAAACCTTTTATTGGAAAAAGTTACCAATATTGAGGTGGTCGATAACATGCAATCCATCATCATATTATCGACCAATAAAGACAGCCGCGTGCTACCTTTGCCCTAATGGATACCAATAGATCTCATGTGCTTACCAGTACACAAGTCCTTCAGAAAATCAGAAGGATCGCGTTTGAGATCTATGAAAATAATTTTTCCGAAAAATCAATCGTGTTGGCTGGCATTGATGGGCAAGGATATGCGCTCGCCAAAATGCTCGAGAAGGAGTTAAAAGCGATTTCGCCCTTAACTATTTCTCTGGTAAAGGTTTCTTTAAATAAACTTTCACCTGTGCAGAGCGTGGTATCCATAAATGTGGATGAAAACGAGTTAAAGAGGAAATGCATTATTTTAATTGATGACGTGCTGAATACCGGCCGTACTTTGGCTTATGCGTTAAAACCTTTTACGATAGCGGAGATTAAAAAAATAGAAGTGGCTGTGTTGGTGAATCGAAGTCATACCTTGTTCCCTATCGTACCGACTTATTCCGGTTATGAACTTGCTACCACATTAACAGATCATGTAGAGGTGAAGTTAGGAAAAGACGCTTCCGTTTATCTCCGATAAACGATTTGCGAATACAGTCTTGGCTACGATTTTAAAAAAATTGAAAGGCGTATCTTAATAAAATTAAAATGTCGGCCCACAAAAAATCTGATCTAAAGAAGGTCACCACGCACCAACTTCAGGAAATGAAGAATAGGGGTGAAAAGATTGCCATGCTTACAGCCTATGATTTCAGCATGGCCAGGATTATTGACGGTGCCGGAGTGGACATTATTTTGGTAGGCGATTCGGCTTCGAACGTGATGGCCGGAAATGAGACCACCCTTCCCATTACCCTTGATCAGATGATCTACCATGCCAGCTCGGTGGTGAAAGCAGTGAAAAGAGCCTTAGTGGTAGTCGACATTCCTTTTGGTTATTATCAAGGTAGTTCAGGTGAAGCGTTGCGCTCGTCCATTCGAATTATGAAAGAATCGGGGGCACATGCTGTCAAACTTGAAGGGGGTAGCGAAGTTAAAGATTCGGTGTTGCGGATTTTAAGTGCTGGTGTTCCGGTGATGGGGCATTTGGGGTTGACGCCCCAATCCATTTATAAATTTGGGACATATACCGTCCGTGCCAAAGAAAAAGAAGAAGCAAAGAAATTGATTGAAGATGCATTGCTTTTACAGGAATGCGGGTGCTTCGGAATTGTATTGGAAAAAATCCCTGCTGAACTTGCGAAAAAAGTGTCAAGCCAACTTCGTATTCCGACCATTGGCATTGGCGCTGGGCCGGATGCCGATGGGCAAGTACTGGTAATGCAGGATATGCTTGGAATTACGAAGGACTTTAAACCTCGTTTCCTTAGACGATACGCAGATCTGCATTCGGTGATAACGGGAGCGGTAAACAAATATGTAAGTGATGTAAAGGGTAATGAATTCCCAAGTCAGGACGAGAAATATTGAAATCCCATTCGCTGAAACGAATGATTGCGTACTACAATTATCAACATATCCATTTCAATCCTGTTCTACAAAATTCATATCCCGCGAAAAAGTTTCGTCAATTAACCGAAAAGCAAGCAGCGCAATAACAACTGTGATAAGGCCCACCCAAAGTGCCCCCTGAATTACACCTACTTCTCCTCTAAAAAATTTGAAAAGCATAGTAATAGGGACTACGGTGCCCCTGATAAAATTGGGGACTGTAGTCGCCACTGTTGAGCGCAGGTTAGTGCCGAATTGCTCGGCAGCTATGGTTACGAAGAGTGCCCAATATCCAGTGCCGATTCCTAAAAGGAAGCAATTAAAATAAAACCAATTTGGGGAAATCGATTTTGAAAACAAGTAGACAAGGACAAATATTAAAGTGAGCAAGATATAAAGTAAAACCACTTTTTTTCTGCTCTTGAAAAGTTGACTCAAAATGCCACTGGAGAGATCGCCAACGGCAAGCCCAATATAACTCCACATCACTGCATCGCCCGCGGATATTTTCCCGGTTACATGTAAGGCTCCGGCAATTTCTGGTGCCGCAAAAATAAGGATGCCGATTACATACCAGATGGGTGTGCCGATGAATATGCAACCCAAAAAACGAAGTAATCTTTCTTTTTTAGTGAACAGCATGAAAAAATTTCCACGCTGCACATGTTGTTCTTTCACTTTTAAATAAATTCCTGATTCAAAAACGCTGATCCGGGCGATAAGCAACAGTAGGCCAAGTCCGCCTCCAATAAAAAATGCAGTCCTCCAATCGGCTGAACTTCTGACCACGAAGTTGGCCACTACGGCACCCAGTAATCCAACGGTGGCGACCAATGTTGTTCCGTATCCGCGCAGCCTTGTTGGCAATGATTCAGAAACCAAGGTAATGCCTGCCCCTAGTTCTCCGGCTAATCCAATCCCGGCAATAAACCGAAGCACAGCATATTGGTGAACATCCGTAACAAACCCATTCGCAATGTTCGCCAGCGAGTAAAGCAAAATGGATCCGAACAAAACGGAAAGACGACCTTTCTTATCGCCCATGATTCCCCAAATGATTCCGCCCAAAAGCAAGCCTATCATTTGAACTTGCAATAAAAATTCCCCTTCGATTAGCAAGCTTCCTTCAGGGATGCCCAAAGAGGTTAAACTTGGCCTACGCACAATACTAAAGAGAAGCAGATCGTAGATGTCTACAAAATAGCCAAGGGCCGCCACGATCACCGGGATACTGAAAAGGGGTTTGAAACTCTTGTCGTCCATTTGAATTTTATATTGCCAAATTAATCATTGTTTTGGAAATCCATTGGCTGTAAAGTAACAAATGTAATTCCTCTATGCTTACTTTCTCTTTTCAGAAAAGAGAGGTAGTTTAGTATAAATTTAAATCTATGAAAAAACTTACGGTGGTTCTAGCTTTGTTTTGCTGCACAATGGTAGCGAAGACCCAAACCATAGGCATCCAATTGTATAGTCTACGCGATCAATTCCCAAAAAATGTACCGGGTACACTGGAACTTATTAAAAGTTGGGGCATTACTGAGTTGGAAGGCGGTGGAACGTATGGGCTTTCTGTAGCGGAATTTAATAGGCTATGCGCAAAAAACGGATTAAAGGTAGTGAGTGTCGGTGCTGACTTTAATGATCTCGATAAAGATGTCAATAAGGTCATACAAAACGCAAATGCATTCGGTGCCAAATTTGTGATGTGCGCATGGATTCCACATGGTGGAGACAATTTTACTTTTAGTGATGCCGAGCATGCCGTGAAAGTCTTTAACGCTGCCGGTGAGAAGTTGGCCAAAGAAGGTTTATTCCTTTGTTATCATGCTCACGGTTATGAATTTGTTTCTCATGATAAAGGAACATTGTTTGATTACATGGCTGAAAATATGAACCCTAAGTTAGCTAATTTTGAAATGGATGTTTATTGGGTAAAGCAATCTGGGCAAAATCCGTTGGCAGTATTTAAGAAATACACAAACCGTTTTTTAATGATGCACTTGAAAGACCGCGCCCTAGGCACACCCGATAGCAGTAACGGCCAAGCCGATGAAGAAACCAATGTGGTATTGGGAAAAGGTGATGTGGGTATTGCAGACCTGATGAAAGCGGCCAAGAAAGCAGGAGTAAAGCATTATTTTATTGAAGACGAATCAAGCCACGTAGTGCAGCAAGTTCCACTGAGCCTAGCGTATCTGAAGCGTATAAAATAGTGTTTTAGTCAAGGATAAAGTGATCGTGTAAGTAGTTCGCAAATAGCAAACGGGAACAAAGAAATTCTCGGTTTTGAATTTGGCGACTATTTATTCGCTTTCTTCTTCAACCTCACTTCGATGCCCAGCCTAAAACTCAACCGGTCTCCGTAAATATTTAGCCCAGGCTTCTGGATGAAATTATAAACACCCTCTGAATAGCCGATGAGATTTTTATAGAGTTTAAAATCTTTTCTTATTCCTCCTAACAACCCCCACACCAAAGCTTGCTGCTTTGTATCCACGCTGCTCCCAGAAGGCACACAAGCTTCCATCGCCTCTGGAGAAAGTCGGAAGATAAACCCGCGAGCCCATAGGTATGACACCGACCCGCGCACTCCGAACACCCTATCGTACTTTTCTGTATGCAAGGTGCCTTTCACAATGCCCACACGCTCGTTCCAGCCTATCGATGCCGTAAGTTTCGGGCTGAACTTCCAGCTGAGGTAGGGATTAAAATCCACCGTAATATAATGTTTGCTTTGGATGAAATAGTTTAGCCCGGGCACCACGCGCTCAATCCAGGGCTTGCCTTTGAGCGGGTTGGGCACACGTCTCGACAGCTCTGCAAGGCTTTTTACATTGGAGTACTTTTGTTTGTATTTATAAATCTCGCCCATGGCCGACTGCAGTTCCTTTTCCTTACCGGCAAAGTGGTTGACGGCGGGTTTCAATTGCTGAGTGGCAAGTGAGTCCATCTTTTTCGGGCTTTTCAGGGCAGACAATTTTTTCTCCATGGCGGTTGCCTGTGAAGTCTCTTTTAGAAGGGATTTAACTTCGGTGGTTTGTGCCAGTTCACCAGTGACCGTTTTTTCGAGGCCTTGCAAGTTGGAAGCAGATTGCAGCTGTTTCAAACTCCCTAATGATCCCTGTAGCTCTGAAAGGGAAGGCAATTGATTGAAGTCCAGCTTTTGCAGGGATAAGATATGGACGCTAGGGATGCTTATGTTAGAAGGTATTGATAGAGAAGGTGCGTTGGAAAGCTCCGGGATTTTCAGGCTCATCCCAGCTTGCTGAAAGAAATTTTTTGGCACGGAGTAGCCGTGGATATTGCTGGTCAAAGAATTTATTTCATTTGATGGTAGGTGCAAGGATGACAACTTGGCAACCGTTTCTCTTTTCACCTTGTCGATCCTGTCGTTAAACTCTTTGAGTTTTACCGTTTGGGCATTTTGAAGGCTGTCGATTTTGCTACGAACAGATTTAGTAGGGAGGCGAAGTTTGTTGAGGCTGTCCGTTTTGTGTTTGAGTTTGTTGATCGATGACTGGATTTCGATTGTCAGTGCGGTGTAGGATTTTTCCAAACTGTCCGAGCGGTGGCGAAAACCATTTTGGATAGCATCGAGGTGATGGTTGCCCAACTTAATTATGCTGTCTGCTTGCTGGGTTGGGGCCTGAAGCAAAGAATCCTGTGCGCAAACAGGAAAGGATAAAACCAAAAGAGAGGCAGCAAAGCATACTGAGTTTCTCCAGTTCCAATGTGATGGTTTGAGTTGATGTTTCATTGAAATAAGATTGCAAAATGATGCCGCCTGCAATTAGGTGAGAATTCAAATTGGTAGCAGCCTATTCGCAGAAAAGTTTCCGTACGAAGATAAGACTTTATCGAGATCACTAGGTATGCACAGCAACAATAAATCATTCAGTGCGAGGAATATTTTTTTTAAAAACCATCAATCAATGTAATTTTTTTTGTGTTAACGCTAAAAATGAAATTGGTTTCAATTTAAAATCAAATAAAATCTGTCCGGCAATACTTCAAATTGCAGTAGATGATTTCATGTACCAATCCTATTAAGATTAAACTTTTTATGAAATGCCTAGGAAGTATTTTCGTAATAGAAAAAATAATAGCATAGGAATTTGATACGGTAACAAAAAAAATCAAAATCTGGCACGTAACATATGAATCGCAAAGGTTTTCTTTTTTATTTCTCAATGAGTTTATTATTGGCTGTAAATGGACGAAGTCAAAGCACGGATTTAATTCAGACTCCTGTCCAACCAGCTCCAAATTCTGCAGCTTTGGCAAAGTTTGCTGATATACCTGTAAGTTATTATACAGGTACCCCTCAGATAAGTATACCCTTGTATACAATTCAGAAAGGGTCAGCGAATATTCCAATCTCGATTAGTTATCATGCTTCGGGAATAAAGGTAGGAGATGTGGCTTCATGGGTTGGATTGGGTTGGGCTTTAAATTATGGAGGGGATATTTCAAGATCAGTCAGAGGATTGGCTGATGAAGGCACTAATGGTTTTTTGAGTATCGGCAATAAAATCGATGATGGAACATCTCTTTCTGATAAATTCTATTTAATAGCTGCCTCAGATGGAAAAATAGACACTGAATCCGATGTGTATTATTACAATACACCAAATGGGTCCGGCAAATTTTACCTAACCTACAATTCAGAAATTGTTCTTCAGGATTACAAGTCAATTACAATAGAGTCACCATTTGATACTGGAAATCAATATTGGAAGATATTTGCCGAAGACGGTACACAATACCTATATGGTGAGGCGGCATCGGGTGGAATCACAATTGGAGGCAAGGATCTAACCACGGTGTCTTCAGATGAAAGAACCTATCCAACGACCGTTTCCGCCTGGCATTTGCAAAGGGTTATTTCTGCGGATCGTGCGGACACTATTTCTTTTTATTATGAAAATGAAGAAGGAATAAGTTATGACTTGTTTACCCCGGAAACGTTAATCATGCCAAATTACAATGTAATTGATTTTACTACTCAATATTGTTTTAGTTCGCCTTCCTACAACCTCCGTAGCGTCAACAACTTTAGTTGTGATCAAAAATTGATTTCCAAAATAGATTTCGGCAATGGTTACGTTGAATTTATCACCTCAAATACGACAAGATCTGATTTGGAGGGTGGGCACACATTAAGCCAAATCAATGTCAGAAATAAAGCTGGAGAAATACTAAAGTATTTTGTTTTTAATTATGGCGACTTTGACCCAGTTGTTTCTCGTCTTAAACTTCTGAGCGTTACTGAATTTGGAGCGGATGGATCAGGATTACCTCCCTTCAGTTTCACTTATAACGAAGCACAACAGATGCCAGGCAGGGATTCATTCTCACAAGACCATTGGGGTTTTTACAACGCTAATACTGTAGACAAAATGATCCCTAAATATATCATCAAGCCAGACGGCACTTATATTTATTATAGCGAAGGGGGTACACGGGAAACTGATCCAGAGCGTACCCTTACGTACCTACTCACTGGAATTACCTATCCAACAGGAGGCAGTACGCAATTTGACTATGAAGCACACGATAATTCGAAAGTAGGACATTTTCAGGCCACGGAATATTATACTGAAACTTATTCAGCACACAGTCTTTCGACCGCCTCACAAGGTCCCGATGATTCAGAAACTTTTACTTTAACAGAAGCTGCCTCTGTTGAAATTATAATTAATTGTGGGTGTGTAGGCCCTACGGAAACCGCTGACGCAAGTGCCACTTTAACCAAGGAGGATGGCAATATAGTTGCAGCTGGGTATTGCGGTGGAACAACTACCTCTGATAATAACGCTGGACCTATTTATAAAATTCTTCAACCGGGCACTTACCAACTATTTACTAGCGCAACTTATATTTCAAGCACAACCCATTCTGCGGCAAATATCACTGTGAATATTGCAAGGTCACGTACTGTAGATGGCTCTACAACCCCATTTGTTGGAGGGGCGAGAATAAAGTCAATGCGTAAGTATGATTTCAACAATACTTTGATCAACACAAAAAAGTTTGAATACAAGTATTTAGATGATAATGGTGAATTGATTTCCAGTGGTGTATTGATCAACAATCCTGTTTATTATTTCAATACAATAATTACTGGCACCGTTACAGGGTCGGATGGAGTACCTACTGGGGTGAATTGCCCAAAGGACAATGCCATCTCGGTTCCAAAAAATTCTTTGGGTGACGGAACCCACATTGGTTATAAACAAATAAAAGTGATCTATGGGGAAAATGGCGAAAACGGATCTTCGGTTTTTAAATATATAGCAGCTGATTCAGAGCCTGATTCTGGTGGAAACACGTTTCCCTTTGCACCTGCAGACAGCCGGGACAATCGAAGAGGCAGGCTTTTAAATCAACTTGATCTTAATCAAAGTGGGGACACACTCCGGCAAACGACAACCAAATATTTTAGGAGTACAAACTTTCTTAAGTTCCAGCGCAATGTAAAAGTCGGCAAAAAAAAATTAGTTGAAAACGATGCGTACCTAATTTCCGACTTTGCTGCTCAGCGATATATGAACCGGCAAGAATGGAATTATTCAACACAAGAGACTAACTATAACTACAGCGGCAATCAAGAACTCGTAACTACGACTAATTTTTTTTATGACCGTCCACAGAACCATCCGTATGTAACTTCCAAACAAACGATTCAAAGTGACGGATCAGTCCTTACTCAATCATTCAAGTACCCTCAAGACTACGCCATTGCCGGTTCAGGGCTAAACAATATCAATTCCCTAGTTACCGCTCATATTTTCAATCCCGTAATTGAAGATCAAACCTGGAAAACCATAAACAATGTACCAAATCTAATCGCCGGAAAAGTTGTTGATTATGAACCTCAATCTTTTCACCCTAGCCAAGTATGGATTCTTGAAACTAGTTCAGATTTAGCATCCCCGAATAATGAAACTATCAACAATGGAAAGTACACAGCTTTGTTAAGCGACAATACATATTATAAATCGAGGGCTCAGTTTAGCTATCAGAACAATCGGCTGGTTTCGCAATCAAAGATTACGGATGTTAAGCATTCCTATATTTGGGGTTACGGCAACCTCTACCCGATTGCAGAAGTGACCAACAGTGACGCCTCGGAAATCGCTTTTACTAGTTTTGAAAACGACAGCGATGGAAACTGGAATATACCATCAGCTCGCAACACCTCAGATCATTTTACAGGCACCCTTAGTTATTCGCTGTCCTCCGGCAATCTTGTCAAGTCAGGTTTGTCAAACACGCTGACTTATAAAATCAGTTGTTGGATGAAAAGTGGTGGAAATGTCTTGGTGAATGCCTTGGCTCTTTCTCCCGGCATCACCGTCAATGGCTGGACTTATTATGAAAAAGAGATTTCTTTTATCACTTCTATTTCAATATCTGGCTCTGGAATCATTGATGATCTAAAGCTTTATCCGGCCAATGCAGTCATGAAAACATACACCTATGAGCCGTTGAGGGGACTAACCTCAGTCTGCGATGAAAACAATGTTCCAGCATTCTATGAATACGATCCCTTTGGTCGTCTATACCGAATTGTTGATTACAAAGGAAACATTGTGAAGCAGGTTGAATATGGATATAAAAAACAATAGGATGAAAAATCTCTTACTTGCTTTCATATCGGTATTTCTGGGTGTGATAGATTCCTGGGGTGGAATAACAGGTCCTACTTCAGTTTGTGTCAATGCGCAGGGGCAATATCAACTTAGCCCGTTCGCATCTACCGCTATTTCATGGTCGGTATCCGGTGATGGGCAAATTGTTTCGGGTGAAGGAACAAGGATCATTGTTGTGGTCTGGCATTCTCCAGGGCCTCAAAATGTTACGGTCGAATATCAATTGATAAAGGATCAAAGCAGTTCAGACCCTCCTATCTATTCCGCAAGTTTGGATCTTACTGTAGGGGGGCCTAACGCTTCGATAACCAGTGCTGGAGAGACGGTCAAGTGCAGTAACGCCACAGTAACTTTAAACGCTGCGACCGGTCAATTCTATACTTATCAGTGGTACAATGATACAGGCTCCTTGAGCGGAGCCACGGGTTCAAGCTACACCACAAGCGTGCCAGGAAATTATTATGTAATTGTCACCCAGAGCACTTGCACGAGCATAAGTAATACTATATCCATAACGAATACCACTTGCAATATCAGTGGCTCACAAACGGTATGTGCGAACGTTTCAAATACTTACACCTATTTCGGAAGGGCTGGTGAGGACATGGTTTGGAATGCTGGTGATGGAGTTATTACTGGAGCCGGCAATTCTGTAAACGTGGCGTGGTCTACCACAGGTGCTAAGACCGTCTCGTTATATTTTACCCGAAGCCAACCGCCAAATCAATATGGAGAACCACAGACTTATCATTATTCCATACCCGTTACTGTATCGGGTCCACCAAATGCTATAACACCTTCAGGCAATCAGACCATTTGCAGTGCAAGTACATTACTTCTAGCCGCCAATGCGGGTACTGGGTTTACTTACCAATGGTATAATGATAGCGGACTAATCCCAGGTGCCACCAATGCTACCTATGAGGCAGGAGTCGGTAATTATTATGCAAGTATTACAAGTAGCGGTTGCACCGCCAATACCTCTACGGTTTCCATTACCTCACAGAATTGTGGCATTAATGGCACTTCCCCTCTTTGTCTTAACCAAGAGGCCGTCTTTTCTTTTTTTGGCATAACAGGAACCAATCCAAGTTGGGATGTAAGTTCAGGTATCATCACTCAGGTAATTGATGCTAAAACTATCAAGGTCAAATGGACCGACAGCGGACCTCAGACAGTTACCTACACTTATGAGCAGGGTACCAATCAATATGGGGAACCAATCCAAAAAAGTAAAAGCACTTCTGTTCAAATTGATCCATCCCTTAGCGCTGGTGTGGTTGGGACTTCTCAAGAAATCTGCGTAGGGAATCCAGCAAATATTTTATCAAGTTCAACCCCTGCTTCTGGTAGTGATGGGAGTTATTCTTATCAATGGGAGACGTCCACAAATGGTGCGGATCCTTGGACTCTCATTCCATCTGCAACTACCGACACATTCAACCCTGGTGTAATTTCGTCAACCCTTTATTATAGGCGAAAGGTAACCTCAGGTTGCGGGGAAGTGGCGTATAATCAACCAATAACAATAAAAGTGGACGGCATTACCCAGTCTGGAGACCTTAACCTACAGGCCACAAGTTTTTGTTCAGAGGCGATAACTAACCTTACCTTAAGTAATCAGACAGGAAGTGTTTTGAGTTGGGAATTAAGTGCCCGGTCATACAATGGATCTTGGTCTGGTTGGTCCGCCTGGTCTCAAATAAGCACACAAGATATTTCACAGCTAGGTGTTTCTGGTGATGCGCAGCAAAGTCAGAAAAGTGAATACCAGTATCGTGCCAAGGTACAGAATGGGGTTTGTCCTTCCGTTTATGCGTTCACGGGAAATCCGATGACCGTTTACAGCCCAACTAATGCAGGTTACGTTCTACCACCAATCACTAATGAATTCTGTAACAATGCAAATGTCACGCTGCAAGCACAAGGATACGCAGGCGATGTGGTACATTGGTCATCGAGATACAAAGATGGCGCAACCGGCAGCTTTAGTGGTTGGCAGCCTCAAGCCTCAAGCAACTCCTCCATCCATTCCTTTGCATTGACAAATAGCGCAATACAAAACCGTTATTATCAATTTCATTTGGTTGTCAAGAACGGACTTTGCATGGGCGACACAACGCAAGCGGTTTCTACAATAATTGATGCACCATCCATTGCCGGTAATATTTCTGGTACCAATGAAGGGTACGGAAGCATTAATTCAAACCTGGTTATAGCGAACAATTTGGGTAACGTAAGCGAGTGGCAAAGTTCTACTGACGGCACCAATTGGCTGGCTATTCCAAATTCAGGGAGTGAAACCTATTCGGCCAACGTAACAAGTAGTGCTAATTTCAGGGTCAGTGTCGTTAATGGAGTCTGTGCTGCTTCGAATTCTTCACCATTTACAATGATTGTTTATCCAATCCCCAATCCGATTTTCAATGGGGCCGCTTTTGTTGGTTATGGCGATCATACCTCCCTAGTTTCTAACGCGAACTATTATACATATCAATGGCTGAGGAATGGGTCTTTAATGTCAGGAGAAGATGGAAATAGTGTTTTGATCCAAAGGCCAGGCCAATACCAATTGCGAGTTAAAGCAAGTCCAACAATTGGAAACTATACATCAAATGTGGTAAATGTGGGTGACGAAATGGATGGCCAGGCTGTTAACTATGTGCGTACGATGAATTTTCTTAGGGAGGGCATTTTCGATAACACTGATCTGTACCGCCTGTCTTCCTCGGATTATTTGCAAACTGTTGAATACCTAGACGGCCACGGGAGAGCAATCCAGAACGTCAGCAAAAACTTAAGCCCCTCGGGCAAAGACTTATTCCAACCAATTCAATATGATCAATTCAATCGGGAACAAAAAAAATACCTTCCAATCGTTTCGGAGGACGCTGATGGAAGATATAAAACTGGAACTTTTGACATCAATGGTGAACTGACAAGTAATTTTTATTCCGACCCAAGCAGCAAAATAGCCATTGATTCACGTCCCTTTAGCGAAACTATTTTCGAACCCAGCCCCCTCAATAGAGTGACGAAGCAAGGTGCGCCCGGCACACCTTGGCAGCCGGATAATTTAAACAGTTATACCTCGACTGACCGAACAATTAAGAAAGCTTACGAATTCAACGCAGCCCATGAAGTACTTCTCTGGACTTTCACTCCGGCCGATGCGACTTTCCCCTTTGGGAAAATAAATGCAGGATTTGCTGTTAGCCTTACTTATTATGACGCTAACGTACTTTTGAAAAACAAAACCAAGGATGAACAACATCACGAGGTTATTGAATATTCAGATAAACAAGGAAGAACAATTTTAAAACGAGTTCAAGCCACTGGCTCCCAAACTATCAATGATACCAACTATGCCAGCACGTACTATATCTATGATGATTTCAATAATTTGATTTGTGTTATTCCGCCAGAGGGTACAAACAGACTTTCAACAGAGTACTACCAAAATGGTGCAACGGATGTAACAAAAGATGACTTCCTAGAGCGTTGGGCATTTCGATATACTTATGATGGTCGCAAGCGAATGACGATGAAGCAAGTTCCGGGTGCTGATCCGGTGTATATGGTTTACGATAACCGTGATCGTTTGGTGATGACGCAAGACGGCAACCAACGTATGAAGGAAGAATGGTTATTTACCAAGTATGATGCACTTAATAGGCCTGTATTAACCGGACTTTATAGCGACACTGTAGATTTAATCACCATGCAATCCATAGTCAACGATTACTATAACAACCTAGCGGCTAATCAAGCATGGTACGAAACATTCATCGGCAATGCCACAGGCCAGGTTCACGGCTATAACAATTACTCCTTCCCGCAAGAATCAACTTTTAGTAATTACCTAACGGTTACTTACTACGATAACTACGATTTTAAGACCTTACTGGCGGATAGTTCTCGGTATTGCTTTGTTGCAAATGAGCTGAGCGGGCAAAGGAAAACTTATTTCAAAAGACTAACCGGGCAGGTAACAGGATCCAAAGTAAAAGTGTTGGATGGACACAGCACGTGGTTAAGCTCAGTAAACTATTATGATGACCACTATCGAGTCATTCAGACAGCGTCTAACAACTTTAAAAATGGAATCGATCGCAGTACAAGCATTTATGATTTTGTGGGTAAGGTGCTACGTACCAAAATAAACCATGTTACAAATAAGTTGAGCTGGCAAGATTTTGTCAATGTGAACCAACTCGGTGATCAACTTTCCAAATCAGTAACCGGGAATGGATGGAATACATCAGGTGCTTCCTCAGCACAGCCGCTAGCCGCCAGCACCGATGGCTGGTTTGAATTTTCGCCCGTGCTGGCTAACAAAGTTATGGCCGTTGGATTCTCAATTGTCAATACAGATAATAATTGGACTACTATTAAACATGCGTTCTACTTAAAGGGTAATGCCACCTTTTTGGTGCGTGAAAATGGCACTTCTACAAACCTACTCGGAACCGCTCTTCCCTACCGTGCAGGAGATATTTTTAGAATAGAGCGTAAACAGGGTTATATCAATTATTATCAAAATGGAACATTGCTCCTTCAGCGAACTGCCGTTACTGATCCTCTACTTGCTGATGTGGCCTTTAACACCGCTTCAGGGAGTATCGCCATTTTAGGTTCATCTTTTGGCAATTGGAGGCAACAACTCGTATCCAGATCTTTTGTTTATGATCATGCCAATCGTTTATTAGAAACGTGGCATAAAGTTAACAATCAAGACTCGGTTTTACTGGCATCCAATGAATACAACGAGTTGGGTCAATTGGTTACCAAGAAACTGCACTCCGTTGATGGCGGAAACACATTCAAGCAACATATCGATTATCGGTATAACATTCGAGGTTGGCTTGAGCGAATGAATAATTCGAACCTTGATCCAGATGATGTATCCGAACCTAAAGATTTATTTGGGATGGAACTGGCTTATAATAGCAATATTGGTCTCACAGCTAATGCCCAATTCAATGGCAACATCAGTGCGATTAAGTGGAGTTCAGGGCTAGGACTAGGTAACGTGAAGGAACGCGGTTATGTTTTCAACTATGATCCGCTCAACCGTCTCACCGATGCCAATCACCAGGGGAAAGTAACGTCATGGAACTCATCAACTGCATTTCATGAGAATGGGATAAGCTATGACCTCAATGGTAACATTCAGACGCTTTCCCGAAAAGCAAAAGATGGAACGAATATGGATGTGCTTTCCTACGATTATGGCACGACCAATACCACAGGAAATAAATTGCTCTCCGTAACCGATACCGGGAATAAAGAGGAGGGCTTCGTAGATGGGAGTAACACGGATGATGATTATGCCTACGATGCCAATGGAAACCTGGTGTGGGATAAAAACAAAGGTGGTGATGAAAATTTGATAAACGGAAGTTTTGATAACGGAGCCAATGACTGGACAATAACGGATACTCAGAACAGGCTCAATTTCACAACCAACGAATTGCAAATTACACAGGGTAGTACACCTTCCACTTTACTTCAGTCGGTTGTTTCTAAAGGACAAATGTATGTGGTAGTGATGGATGTGGTTCGCACCTCAGGCGCGCTTAACGTACGTGTGGGTGGAAAAAACACTAAGGTTAATACAACCGGTGTTAAAGTATTTACAGTAACAGCCAAAGCCAATAATTTTGATTTTAAAATTACTGCAAACAAGGCATTTAACGGAATCATTAAAAGTGCCTCGTTAAAGGGAGTTACTGTTATTTCCTATAATCATCTGAACCTGCCAGAGAAAGTGACCCGTACCAATGAGCAACTCAACTATGTCTATGATGCTACTGGCCGAAAACTTGTCCAAGAATTAAGCAAAAATGGAAACGTTACCAAACGCACTGACTACAATAACGAATTCATTTATCAAAATGATACTTTACAATTCATCAACCACGAGGAAGGACGGGTGGTGATGAAGCCTCTCTCACCGGGTGTGACGGGGGTGAGGCCCGAATATCAGTACCATCTAAAAGACCACCTGGGCAATGTGCGGACAACCTTCACTACCAAACCAGCGACTGAGCAATTGACCGCAACTTTTGAAACGGCCAACCAAAACGTGGAACAAAGCAAGTTCCTGCGTATGGATGAGGCACGGTTGGTGAACGCCAAACTGTTTGACCACACCCATACGGGCATCACCCATTATTCCGAACGACTATCAGGCTCTGCCAATGAGAAGACAGGCATCGCCCGCTCCCTCAGCGTGATGCCGGGGGACATTATCAACCTGACCGTGTACGCCAAGTACGTGGACCCCAGTGCAAGCAACGACCCTGCCATGCTGAACCTGCTGGCGCAGATCATTGCTGGCACGGCTAGTGCTGGCACGGTGATAGACGGAGCAAACTACATTGACAACGGGATAACTCCATTCCCCTACGCTGGAATGGCTGGCGAGGGCAGCAGCTCAGGCAATGGACCAAAAGCATACCTGAACTACATTATGTTCGACAGGGACTATGTGCCGATCCTCGGTGATGTAACCCAGACAAATTATGTGCGCGTAAGCACGGCAGCGAAAGAGGATGGCACTACTGCTTCGGTCACCAATGGCTGGGGCGTGCCGCACGAAAAGCTCACCGCCTTGATCGTGGCAAAACAGGCGGGATATCTGTACATTTACCTCTCCAATGAAGAGGATACACCTGTGGAAGTTTACTTTGATGACCTTACGGTAGAGCAAATAAAGTCACCAGTAGTACAGGTGGTGGATTACTATCCGTTCGGTCTAACCCTCAACTCGTACTCGAGAGAAAAAAGCACTCCGCAGAAGTACCTCTACAACGGCAAGGAGCTCCAGGATGATCTTGATCTGGGTTGGTATGATTATGGGGCTAGGATGTATGATCGTTCGATTGCACGGTGGAATGCAATAGATCAATACGCGAGCGTGTACGAGGAAAACAGCCCATATTCTTTTGTAGCGAATGATCCAGTAATTGGTATTGATTTTGAAGGAAAGCTTATTGTCTATGTTAATGGTTTTCGGACATCTGCCTATGTAACATGGCAAGCAGAAAAGACATTGCATCCGTTTAGGCAGACACCTCCTCCGTGGGAACATCAGGATAATTGGAATAGTTGGGACATCTACGATTACTGGAGTGACTTCAATAGAAGTTGGTCTTTTCCGGATTCGCCTGAGAAGAGATTCTATGTTGATGGTATGTCCAGCCCAGGGTCATCTGGTGACGAAAGGTTTAGTAGAGGCCAAGTAGAGGGTAAGATATTGGCTGAAAAGATTAAGTCAGGAGAAATTAAATTGGAAGATGGTGAAACAATCAGGCTAATTGGTCATAGCCATGGAGCAGGGCATGCTATGGGAATGGCAAAAGGCTTGTTGGATTCAGGTATTGACCCAACTTTAGTTCAAATTTTATTATTCGCACCGGAACACCCTAATCAGGTTCCATCAATTCCTGGAATCTTCATCATGCAGGCAGATAGAAATAGTGATAAGATAGCCAATAAGGGGTGGAAAGCTGGGTTGCTAGGATCTCAGAATGAGAGAGTTGGGAACAACGTTGAATATGTCCGTTTACCCGACGGGGATGAAGATGGCCGCGGTAATCATGGCATTCAATTCTATACCGCTGAACAGGTGAAAAACGCAAATCCTAAACTTTATCAATATCTAATTGACAAAGGCATAATTAACTCTGATGGAACATTACCCCAATGATAAATGCTTGGCGAACAAAGCTACGATATGATTAGAAGATTGATTTTCTACATGTTTATCTTGATATCTGCAACAGCGTGTAGCCAACACAGAACGTATCTCATGGAAAGTGAAAGATCCTGGAGTCCATACATTGCAGGACAAAAACTAGTTTTTCACTCAAGCAATCAGCGTTACGATACACTTGAGATAAAAAAAGTAATTGGTAGTTCCTTTCCGGATGGAATAGGTTCAAAGGAGAATGAAAGATTAAGGGTAACCGCAATCCATAAAGTAGATAACTCAAACAGGTTGCATGAATTATCTTTTCTTTACATTTATGCATCTTGGAGAGGTGAACCTAGCGGAATTGATTTTGAGTTTTTTTTGCCAGGGAGAAGTTTTTGGGGTAGGGGCTATCCAATAAATGAACTTGAAGGATGCAGAGAGATTTCTATAAATACTCCGTACGGATCTTTTCAAGACGTTATTACTATACTAGACAATAGCAATCGACCATATAACAAGAGCGATATTAAGGTCATCTTCTGGAGTAAGTCGAGAGGCTATATTAGTTTTGAACATTACGATGGAACGTTAGGTAAATTAGTCGACATCATAGAATAATTTAATTGGTAACTAGTGACAAAACCCAGCCGTGCATTGGGTTTTTTGTTAGATCAGAGCCACGATTGAAGCAATCAATCCAGCAACTCCGCCTTTGAACATTGTCGGTGTTATCACCGATCCACTTCCGGTTTGAATGTGAGATAGAACCTATTTAAAAGATTCTCACCCCTAACCATCGGAAAAAAAAGCGTTTTGTCTTAAAAATTAACACCTAGCTAATAGTAAAAGGATATATTGAGGCCGAAACCTATACTTCATGCCTTTAGCTCTATTTTCGGGTACACTTGGGTATAAACGCGCAGCCCATTTACTTCATCGGGCGAACTTTGGCCCAACAAAAGAACAGATCGACTCATTCGCTACTCTTACTGCTCTTCAGGCTGTTGGTCTACTTTTTCAACAACCTCTTCCCGATCCTGTATTGCCGATCGATCCAGCTACCAATGCAGAATGGGTGATATCGGGAGTAACCGCCAACAACAATGGGGATAGCACACTGCAAGAATTTTTCAAAGGCTGGTTCATCGGCCAAATGCTCGGCACCAGTGTTGATCCAAATGTGGCATTGGCTTACACCACACGTGAGAAAATTGTTTTCTTTATCCACACGGTGCTAACCGCCATTCAAAGCAAAATTGACAACAGTCGGTCGCTCTATTTTCAAAATCAGCTTTATCGATTGTTTGCCTTTGATAAAACACAACCTTCCAACTTCAACTTTAAGGAATTAACAAAAAAAATTACGGTAGACAATGCCATGCTTCGGTTGCTGGATGGGGAACAAAATGTGAACGGAAGCCCAAATGAAAATTATGCAAGGGAATTGTTGGAGTTGTATTCCATTGGTCGTGGCCTGGATGGATCGCTTCCGCCTGTGACGGCTGCTGGCGATTATTATTACTACCGTGAGGTGGATGTACAGCAAGGCGCTCGCGTACTTTCAGGTTGGATGGTGGACACCAATTTTTCAAACCGCGATGTAGACACAAACCTGCCGCGTGGCACAGTGCGGGGAAATGCCACCAATGCATCAGCGCACGATAATGGTGTGAAACAATTCAGTGACCGATTCAGTAGTACTGTGATTCAACCTAGCCCAACATTGTTGAATGCGGGGAATGCTACCGAGGCTAGCGCCTTGGATGAGACTAGCCAGTTGATAGAAATGATATATGCCCAGCCGGAAACTGCAAAAAATATCTGTCGGAGGATTTATCGTTTTTTCGTCTATCATAACATTACTACCGATATTGATAGTACGATCATCATGCAAATGGCTGCCACATTTTCAGCCAATGGCTTCAAGCTGCAACCGGTACTGGAAGAGCTTTTTCAAAGCCAGCATTTTTACGATGCTGCAGGGGGCGTGGATGACGATAACTTTGGTGGCATCATTAAGGCGCCCATAGATATCCTGACAGGAACCATGCGAATGTTCGGGTTGACTTTGCCAGATCCTGTAGCTTCAGCAAAACCTTTTTATGATATCACTTCTCAGTTGATCAGTTCCCTTACTTCTATGGGGATGAAATTTTTTGAACCAGATGATGTGGCTGGTTACGAGGCCTATTATCAGTGGCCTATTTATCAGCGAAGTTGGATTTCTACGAATTACCTCACGCAACGTTATGAATATATCAATCAACTGGTAAGTAAGAACCAAGGCACGCAAGGGATGTTTGCCATTGATGTCATCGGGTTTGTAAAGAATAAATTTTCAAATAGCGTGGCTTCGAATGCCCAAAGTTTGATCGTTGCTTTGGCTCAATATTTACTTCCGTTGAATGATAACCTTACGTTCACCACTGGAGCCGATGCAAACAGTGGGCTTACAGCAGCGCGCATGAATTACTTTCTCACGGCATTCATAAAATCACCCCAAATTGACGTGGATCCAGAGGGCACGTGGACGTTCCGATGGAACAACCCCGGGATTGAAATGGATGTTGTTCAGCGTCAATTGGAGAATTTATTTAATGCAATGATGCAATCACCCGAATATCAACTATTCTGAAATGAGACGAAGAGACTTTGTAAAAAAGATGTCGCTGGCGGCAATTCCATTTACCCTGAGAGGGGTACCAATGAAATTGATGGCGGATAACGCACTCACCCGAATGGCTAGCCAAAGCACCAACGACCGAGTGTTGATCATCTTACAAATGTTGGGCGGCAACGATGGGTTGAATACACTCATTCCGGTAAAAGATTACGACTTGTATTATAGTCGCAGGGCAAACATTGCTATCCCTGCAAAGAACAGCTCACGCAAAATGATTTCGCTCGACAGTACCTTGTCGGCCAATGCTCAGGTAGGTTTACATCCTGACATGATCGGTATGAAGAGCCTTTATGATCAAGGTAGGGTGGCGATCGTGCAGGGGGTATCGTATAAAAATAATAATGGCTCTCACTTCCGTGGTCGCGATATTAATTTTATGGGCGGGAGTTTCAATGATTATTTTTCATCCGGATGGGTGGGGCGATACCTCGAGCAAGAGTTTGCGCCAAAAGTTTACCCTGATGATTTCCCTAGTCCAGATATGTTGGATCCTCTAGCGATTGAGTTGGGCAGTGAGGTCTCCCTCATCTTCGATCAATCCAATAATATTCCTGTTTCCATTTCAATCAACGATCCAAAAAGTTTTGCCGACTTAGTCAATGGGTTGCAAGGATTTCAAGATCAGGGAATTGATCCGCGAGGATATCCACCTGCCGCGTTGACCAACTCGCCTTACGGAAAGGAACTAGATTGGATACTAGGCCTCGAAGGGAAATCCAAGGATTATGCCCAACGACTTAATGATGTGTATCAAAAATCTCCTCCTTCTACGGTAACCTATCCGGAAAAGTATCCTTACAACGCTCCGGCAGGAAGTTTGATCAATGGGCTTACGCCACAGCTTCAACTCATCGCCCGATTGCTTGATGGTGGTGGTGCAGAATTTGGCAGAAGGATACATTCCAACGGAAGTTATGGCACTGACCACGGTACAGGCGGCCCGGTTTATATCTTTGGCCAAGGGGTGAAGCCCGGTATGGTAGGCACTGTACCTGACCTCACCCAAGACAATGTGGAAATGCAATATGATTATCGCCAGGTTTACTCCAATATATTAAAAGACTGGATGCTGGTGAATGAGAGTACGATCAATAACGACATCTTCTTTAAAAATTTTCTCAACGGCCCTAAAGAAGAAGGTACTGGTAATTATGACTATCTTCCCCTGGCGCAGCAGGTGATTACGGGATTGAATCAGAGTTTTGTTGCAGAGCGTTTCGGAAAATTGAATTGTTACCCAAATCCCGCCAAGGACAATGTGACAATCAGTTTTATGATTAACAGTGCCAATCTAGTTCAAATTGATTTGATAGATTCAAATGGCATTGTGGTAAAAAATATTTTAAACGAAACGAGACAAGAAGGAGCCAATGTGGTGCAGACCAATGTAGCTGAATTGTCAGCAGGCGTTTACATTTATAGGTTGAAATCCGGATTCCTGAAAGACGCCAAAAAACTGATCGTTATAAAGTAAATAATTTTAACCGATACGATGAGAAGAGTTTTATTGATAACGACTATGATGTTCACTGTGTGGAGCACGTTCGGTCAACTCAAGACCAGAAGAAAAGCACCCAAGTTCAGTGTAGGTCAAAATAAAAAAAATACTTTTCTGCAAAAACAATTCTGGGTGGGCTTCAAAGCAGGCACTAATCTTTCTCAGGCAGATCCGATCAAACGATATGCCGTAATTAGTGCGACAAATTATGCGGCTGCAACACTCGATAAGAATTATACAAGCTTTCAGGATTTAGGTAGTCAGGCCACCTTGGAAGTCACCTTTCAATTTAAAAATTTGTCCATTAGCACGCAGCCAACCTACAGCCACAACGTAATTACATATTCTAACCAATTTCAGTGGATTAATACACAAGCAGCTAATCAATCGCTTTCCCAAAAATATTCGCAGCGTCAAGGTCTGGATTATATGACTTTGCCACTACTTTTAAAATATGATGTGGTCGGAAATCGGCTGCGGGGTTATGTGCACGCTGGAATTTTTTATTCGTTCTTGATAAACGCCTTGAAGACAGTAACCGTTTCGGGTGTCGATATTGCCTCAGGAGGAACAAACAACATTGCGAGTCAACCTTTGATTGTAGGCACAAAAGATTTGTTCACCAATTACTGGGGACTCATGGGGGGCATCGGAGCCAACTACCAAATGGGTAATGTAAAATTGGTGTTGGATGTGACTTACAAAAAGGGCATGTCTAATATCACGAATGTAAAAAACCGATTTAGCAATGATCAGCTTTCAGGAATTGGCGATGCGCAAGACGATCTTAAATTAAACAATATTGTTATTTCGGCCGGTGTGCTTTTCCCGATGCGTTTCTTAAATAGTAGTTTCAAATCATCAGACCAGAATTAACATGTTGCCTTTTTTGAATCGCCTTCTCTTTCTTGTTGCCATTTTAATGCTGACGAATTGTGCTAACAATTCTGATCCTGCCGCTGACAAATCCAACTTCACACGAATATTTGATAACACCCAATTCAACGTTTCGTACTACCCAATTGATATGGTGCAAACCCTTGATGGTGGCTATTTGGTTTTAGGTGGCCGAAGTCTGGCCACTTCCAGTTTTAGCGGCACCTATATTATGAAAGCCGATGCGTTTGGAAATTTTGTTTCCGGTCAGGAAGTAGATGAAAAATTGGTTGACCCAATAGGGCAGCTAATGTACCTCAATGACAAGTATTATTTCTTTTGTATGACTGCGGTAGGTTTGCAAACGCAATTAATCGAGATAGATGCAACCGGAGCGATTACCAATCAAACTAACGTTGGGACTACCTACCCCGCTGCAGCCGCACAAGATGGAAAAAATTTTCTTTTGTCAAGTTATGACAACGTAAATCAACTAAGCGTAATCTCCTCGCTTACTGCCGATGGAAATATTAATCAATCGAAAGGCTATACCATCGGGGCAGGAAGTAATGTTGATGCACCCATTGTCGCTCACTTTGTGCACACCGGACCCCAACTTCCCTTTCAAGTTGGAAAGAATGCGGCAGGCCAATATTTTTTCAATGGATTTTACAATTACACTTTCTCCTTAGTATTCACAGATCTTGTATCGACCAATCCTTTGGGGGTAGTGCAAGGTCAACAGAGTAGCGGAGGTATGAGTGCCGTCCTTTCTTTGGATGGCGGTAATTATTCGGTGTCGTTATTTAATTATGGTAGCAACTCCTTATTGCCTTCGGCCCGGATCAGCAGTACATCCGTGACTTCAGCGACCGATCTTCCAGGGAATTCTTTTCCGGAATTGGTAGCCAATGCCACGGTGCGGATATTACCGATAACGCTAGGAACAAAAAGCTACATTCTTTATGGCAGCACCACCAAATCCAAACAGATCGCGTTGTATGCCTATGACAAAACATCTTTCAAATTCTCGGGTAGCAAATACCTTGGGTTCTCCAATCCTTTTGAGATTGCGTCCATGACTACCACTGCCGATGGTGGATTGGCCGTTTGTGGCACTACTTATGTGGCCGGACGCTTCCCGCGGATTTGCCTCTTCAAAATTTCCATGGGCACCTTGCAGGGTTCGTTTGAGTAGTGGTTTAGTAGTGCCACCGCTTTGAGCGGTAGCACGACTTGAGCAAAATAACCCTTCATCAAAAACCATTATTTATCTAGCGGATTTTTTATTAATCTCGTTTTTCTAAACTATTCCTATGAAAAATTTAATCCTATTCATTATTTGTTTTCTTTCTATTGGCGCATTTGCTCAAAAGAAGAGCAGCCCTTCGGCAAAGAACACCTTATCGTATGATGAAAACTTATACAACGCTTTGGAGTGGAGAAGCATTGGCCCTTATCGGGGCGGTCGATCCGGAGCGGTGACGGGTGTTGTCGGCAAATCCAACTTGTTCTACTTCGGTTCCACGGGTGGTGGCGTGTGGCGAACTACCGATGCCGGAAATACATGGTCTAATATATCGGACGGTTTCTTTGGTGGCTCGATAGGTTCTGTAGCCGTTAGCGATTGGGACAATAACGTAATCTATGCCGGCCAGGGGGAAGCCACCGTGCGCGGAAATGTTTCTTTTGGCCACGGAATTTGGAAATCTACTGATGCCGGAAAGACCTGGACTTTCGCAGGACTAAAAAATTCAAATCATATTCCACGTATTCGCATCCATCCTAAAAATCCTGACTTGGTTTATGCCGCTGTGCTTGGTGATCTATTCAAACCTACGGAAGAGCGCGGTGTGTATCGTTCAGAGGATGGCGGAAAAAACTGGAAACGTATCTTGTTTGCCAATGCAGATGCCGGTGCCGTTGACCTTTGCATGGATCCTAATAATCCACGGATTCTTTTTGCTTCTACCTGGCGTATTCACCGGACACCTTATAGTTTGGAAAGTGGGGGAGAAGGTTCTGCACTTTGGAAGAGCACCGATGGAGGAGATACCTGGAAAAATATTTCCACTAATGAAGGAATGCCAAAAGGCATTTGGGGAATTGTGGGCGTTTCCGTTTCACCGGTGAATTCTAATAAGGTTTATGCGATTATTGAAAATGATCATGGAGGTGTTTACCGCTCGGATGATGGCGGAACGAAATGGACTAAAATGAATGATGATCGCAACTTGCGTCAAAGGGCTTGGTACTACTCAAAAATTTATGCAGATACAAAAGACGAAGACATCGTTTATGTAATGAATGTGTCATACCACAAATCGAAAGATGGTGGCAAGACTTTCAAATCCTACAACGCACCCCACGGTGACCACCATGACCTTTGGATTGCCCCCGAAGATAATCAGCGCATGATCATTGCCGATGATGGCGGGGCTCAGATTTCATTTGATGCCGGTGAAAACTGGAGTACCTATTACAACCAACCTACAGCGCAATATTATAGAGTGGTTACCGATAATCATTTTCCCTATCGCATTTATGGGGCGCAGCAAGATAACTCAACACAACGCGTATTGCACCGCACGGATGGCTACTCCATTGGCGAACACGATTGGGAAGTGACGGCAGGAGGGGAGAGCGGTTACTTGGCTGTCGATCCATTGGACGAGGACGTGGTCTATGGTGGCAGCTACGATGGTTATCTCGAACGGAAAAATCATCGCACAGGAGAATCACGGAGTGTGAATGCCTGGCCCGATAACCCTATGGGCTCGGGCGCAGAAGGAGCGAAGTACCGCTTTCAATGGAACTTTCCCATTTTCTTTTCACCTCATGATCCAAAAAAATTATATGCCGCTTCACAGAACTTGCATGTGAGCTACAATGGAGGGGAAAGTTGGGAATTGATAAGCCCTGATCTTACGAGAAATGATCCAACGAAGTTAGGTTCTTCCGGTGGACCAATTACGAAAGACAACACCGCAGTAGAATATTATTGTACCATTTTCGCTGTGGCGGAATCCCCTTATGAAAAAGATTTGATCATAGCTGGCTCGGATGACGGCCTTCTTCATATCACTAAAGACGGAGGAAAAAATTGGGAGAACATTACACCCAAAGGCATGCCCGAATGGATGATGTTCAACAGTGTGGAGTTTGATCCTTTCGTGAAAGGTGGCGCTTATGTGGCAGGGACGAGATATAAATCTGGGGATTATCAACCGTACTTATATAAGACTAAAGACTACGGAAAAACATGGATGAAAATTACAGACGGGATTGACCCCGCTCACTTCACGCGCGTTGTTCGTGCTGATCCAAAAAGAGCCGGTCTATTGTATGCAGGAACGGAATTTGGGATGTACATTTCCTTTGATGATGGCATCAGTTGGAAGCCTTTCCAGTTGAATTTGCCGCTTGTGCCGATTACTGATCTCACCATTAAAAACGACAACCTCATTGCGGCCACGCAAGGAAGAAGCTTTTGGTTGATCGATGATTTAACGCCACTGCACCAACTTAGTGAGTCTATTGCTAAAAGTGAGGTGCATTTATTTAAGCCAATGCCCAGCTATCGCATGAATGGCGGACAGGGTGGAAGACGTGGCGAATCCAAGACGGAAGGAAAAAATCATCCCAATGGTGTGATGATCCATTACTATTTGAAAGACACGGCAAAGACCAAAGGCATGTTGGAAATTTTAGAAACGAATGGCACGTTGATCAAAAAATTCTCTACCAAGCCCGACAAGAAATTAAAGGAAGAAGAACTGAAAATAAAGCCCGGTATGAACCGTCACATTTGGAACATGCGCTATGCCGATGCGGAAGGGTTTGATGGACTGATTATGTGGGGTGCTTCGCTTACCGGCCCGAAGGCCATTCCGGGAATGTACAAAGCACGACTTACGATAAATGGACAGGCGCAAGAAACCGAATTTGAAATTGTGAAAGACCCGCGCACCACCGGCACGCTTGCCGACATCAAAGCGCAATTTGATTTTGCCATGGCCGTTCGCGATAAACTTTCTGAAACGAACAAGGCCGTAAAAAATATCAGAACCGTGCGTGAACAAATTAGCCGAGTAACTGATCCAATGAAAGACAAAAAGGAAATGAAAGATGTAGTGGACATGGGCAAATCAATTAATGACGACATGAAAAAGATTGAAGAGGCACTCTACCAAACCAAAAACAAAAGTGGTCAGGACCCACTCAATTACCCGATTCGTTTGAATAATAAACTTGGGGCTTTGGCTAATGAAGCGGATGGAAGCGACTATCATCCAACCGAACAAGTGAAAGAAGTGAGCAAGGAACTTAATGAGAAAATTGATGTGCAGCTTAACGCTTTGCGTCAGATCATGAAAGATAAACTTCCTAAGTTCAACGAATTGGTAAAACAGAAACAGGTAAGCGCGGTAACGGTGGATGATATTATGTAGTTGATTGCGGAAGGCTGGAATGAAAAATAATATTAGCCACCCTGTAACTAAGAATCTGAAATTGTTAGACTAACAATCGATCGCCTCCAATATTTCAAAGAAAAAGCCTGACAATTATATCAGGCTTTTTCTACTTAAAATAAACCTAAACCCTAAACTCTCTACCTCACCACAAAAAGAAAATCGCTGCCCGGTTGATCGTTTCCAAAGCCGCCCATCTTGGGTGGGTTCTTTAATTTTTCAACGAAAGAGAAAAGCTCGGGCACGGTAAGAATCCCGTCACTCCCTCCTTTGGAGTCAAGTGCTTCCAGAAAATTCTTCGCAAAGGGAGAGTGCTGGCCCTTGATCCCATCGGAGACATACGTTTTGCCTCCCGAAGTAAGGTACTTGCGCGTCTTGCTCAATAATTTTCGTGATATGAATTCCACTTTTCCCTGCTCCTTGTACACTTCCTGGTCCATACCTCGCGCAGACGCCAGCACCTCATCGAACGTGCCCCCAAAACATACATCCATGGTCAGAAAGATATGTTCGCAGGGGATGTTGTTAACAATGGAACGAAGGCGGTTGTGCGACAAATACGAAGTTTTCCCCTCATCATTGAGCAGGGATTCTGTCGTCACCACAAATCCTTCCCCAAATGCCTGGTCATAATTTCCATGACCGGCAAAAAAGATAAAGAGTTGATCCATCGGTTTGAACTTTCTTTCTGAATACTCCCGGATTTTAGAGAGGATCTCCCCTTGCGGTGCATTCTCTATGATCTCCACCTGAAACCCAAAATTCTTTTTTAGATCTTCTGCAATGGTTCGTGCATCAAAAACCGGATTTACCAGATCACTCCAGTATTCGTAGTTGTCGGTGGCAAACAGCAAGGCATAGTCAGTTCGATCCAACCGGGTGGCATTGGCAATGGCTTCCGCTCCAACATTTACCTTGCGCGAAGAATTGGTTTTTATCCCAGACTGATTCTCTGCAATGATCCGAACCGTGTTCTCACCGTCCAAGAGCATCAGGTTCTTCTCAAGAAGAAATTGATTCTTCTCATTTTCATTGGGGATAAGTTTTTGCATCCCCTTGCTCTCATTGGTTTTTGAGTCGAGGATATCAATGGTAACCGTTTTAATTGGGGTGGACGACTCAACCATGACCTTGATCGGGAACCTTCCATTTTGTGAAAAACTGATATCAGGAATAGGCTGCGCCCAAGTGATGTTGGGGATATCCCCCGTCACATTCTTTGCATGTTTCAAATCAAGGTGAAACTCGCTTGACCGAGTGGTGAGGCTCTGTGCCCCAACTTGACCAATCATTAAAATAATGAGGGCTGAAATAAATAGGTGTCTCATAATTTATTGGATTATTAATTTCTTGATCTGGTGAACAATATTTCCTTCTTTGTTTTGGCTGACCCATTTGCAAAAATAAATGCCTGCGGGCATGTTGGCCTGTGCATTGACCCACTCCGTTTTATAAAAGCCAGGGTCGTACTGTCCTTGGGTAAGTACCGCTACTGGCTGCCCCAGGCTGTTGTAAATCTCTATGTTTACCTGCGTGCGCTGGTCCACATCCCGAATCGTAAAAGGGATGGCGACTTTACCGTTGGACGGGTTGGGGAATGGATCTCCCATCAAGGTTAGGGTGGGCATGATTTTACCATCGAGCTTCTCGCCAAAATAAATTTTAAAATTACGCGTGCTCCCTCCCTTGAAAGTGTACTCACGTTGGCTCCGCATATTGACGGTTTGCTGTAGCACCTCGTCCAAGAGATACAACTCTTTCTCATTGTTGCCAAAGGCAGTGTTGTCCCATTTCAAGGTGGCCGATTGACTGTTTTCCGCCACCGCGCTAAACGACCATTGGTATTGATCCTGCTTTGGCACAACACTCTTGGCCAAAACAGACCCCGTTGCCGATTTGAAATTAAGCTCTACGCGCGACAAAAAGGGTGGTGGGTTAAAGTCATCATACGCATCGATCCCTTCGCTGGAGTTCACATTCATTCCTATCCCGCCAATCTGGTTGCCCCGTTCGCCTTGCACAATTGCCAACGGCAACTCCCAGTTGTCCGCGGCCAAGTCCGAGCCTATCTGGCCCTTGCGGCCTCCTGTGGTGATGCCTTTAAAGCGTACTTTTATGGCAACATCCTGGGTCACGTTCACAAAGCCCCCTTCATAGGGCGCGATCACATCTCCATTGGTATAGGCTCCGTTGGTAAATTGTTTTAGTACGCCTACGCTGGTATTGCCGGTGCGTATCTCCTCCCAGGAAATTGGCACCGTGTACGGATTGCCAATCTGGTTCCATCCCTTTTTAAGGTTGATGGTAAAGAAGCTGTTGCGGTTGTTGTCCGGGGTGATCGCATTCTCCAGAAACACATCGGTAAAACTTCTCAAAATGATCCAATACCCTTTGCCTCGACTGATGTCCTTTAGTTTTTCGGGCACCTCGTCATAGTCGATGCCATTGTAGGTGGCCATCCGCCATTTTGATTTGTTGGCCTCGCCCAGTTCATTGAACTGCGTTAGGATTTGAGTGTCAACCAATTTATGCGGTACCGAAATGATGCGATAGCTGGTTTCCGTCTCCCCAAAAGCGATGCCCGGAATCTTTGGTTTTGAGGTGGTGTAGTCGATGTAGGAGTAAAAATAGGCCGCAGTATCGGCCGGCAGTCGCCCTTTGTTTCCCGCTACATCTTCGGCTATAAAATAAAATTCCAACCCCATCGCATCGTACCACGACTCTGCCGCGGCAACGGTAAACTTAGCGCTGGTGGCAGTGGCCCCACTGGAAACGGTCATCGCGGTATTTTGAAAGGCGGCCGATTTTAATGCGCTGATCCCGCGGTAAAAGATATTCGTTTTGGTGGTGGCAATGGACTTATTGTCCGTCACGGCCAGTTCAAAGGTATTGGGCGCCCCTTTGGTAAGGTTTGATGAGGTAAACGTGGACACGGGTGCTTGCGTGTCCGGCTGATCGTGGGTGGTAAAATTCCAACCGGTGTTGGTGGTGATCCCCGCGAAAGCATTACCAAAAATATCAGTGAAGGCACCATTGTCTACAATTACAAAATAATTTTTGAGGTAACTGATGGCTACCGTGGGTTGAAAAGTGATGGTCTTATTGTTGTTGCTGAATACCCCCGCTGGGGCGGCCCATATTTCCAACGGGGTGCCCGGGTTGGCCACATCCAACAGGCGCACTTTTTTGGCGGTGATCCCTTTTACGGGCTCATCAAAAGTAATGGCTACCGAAAAATTCAACGGCACATTGATGGTGGTATTGCCCGGGCTAAGTGTGGTTACCACCGGAGGGGTATTGTCATTGGGCAATACAATGGCCGAACTCTTGAGCACGGGCCGGTTTTCGGCCACCGCATAGGCATACCCGCTGGTAGGGTCAATCTTTATTTTTAAAAATGCATCACCTACGTAGCCTCCAATATTCTGCCACGATATGCCCTGGTCGCGTGAAAGCCATAAAGCACCTGTGGCTTTTTCGTTGATGAAAAAATAGTTGTTATAGGTAATTAATAAACCACCCCCATTACTGGGCGCTGATTTTTTTACCCAATTGATTCCATCCGTAGATTGAAGAATATTGCCCGCACCGCTATAGGCGACAATTGTATTGTTGGAAAATTGCACGCTTCCTGCGGAAACCACTTCATTTACAAGGACTGTATTGCCAAATGCAACTCGGTACAATTCTGACTGACTATTAGCATTATTATACCCGGTAAAAAATAAGGTGCCAGATAGATCGGCAGATAATGTTTGGATGTAAATGTTTGTAGGCATGCCCGTGGCGGTTTGTACAGACCAGGTTAGTAGGTCGGTTGATTTAACAAATTCATCTATACCGTTTAGATTTCTAATTGCATAAAAGGTAGTGCCGTCAGGTGTTATCAAATTCCGATAGTAGCCCGGATCAGCAGCCAAGGTTGTCCAAGTAGTGCCTCCATCTGTGGATTGAGCAATGCCACCTCCATAAGCAACCAGATTGCCATTTGGTAGTTTGGAAACGAAATCCGTGTACACATTGGAATTTACTGTACTGAAAGTTAGGCCATCATCGAAGGATGAATAGAATTTTCCACCACCAGCCGCGGTAAAAATTTTGCTAGCACTATGTTCCAGTCCGTTATACGGCAACCCGTAAAGACCTTTATTGTTTTGGTAGGTGGTGAAGGTGGCCCCATTATCAGTAGATTGATAAACCCCATCACTGATGGTGCTGGCATATAACGTACCGCTCACCCACAAAAGCGAGGTGAAGAAAACAGGGGTATCTGATTTTTTGGTCCAGGTTGTGCCGTTGTCCGTAGAGGAATACAACGAAAGTTGATTGGAAAAAAAGTATTCATTGGTAGGCGAAATATAGACCTTGGAAAAGTTTCTATTGTAGTTATCATTAAAAATGGTGGTTACGTTTCCTTTTATAGAAATCCAGGTACCTCCCCCGTCTGTGGTTTTGTAAATATTATCCGTGGTCACCACGGCCATGGCTCCTGCTTCCAGAGGAGAAATGGATAGCACCTCTTTGTTGGCAGAGAGGTCCACCCCGGTAACAGCCGCCCAGGTGGCACCATTGTCTGTGGATTTCAATAAAGTGGAAACCCCGCTTTCAATCTTTGTGGCCATAATCGTACCCGTAGAGGTCACATTGATGGCACCAAATGATCCTGAAGCGGCAGTGCCGGGCTTGGTAAAAGTCGCACCATCGTTAGTAGATACTAAAATACCAGAGCCAGAAGTGATCACCAGATTTCCCGAAGAAGTCTTGATTATTTTTCGTGCATCGGAAAATCCCCCGACTGCCCTTGTCCAGGTAATTCCTCCGTCACTAGAGTAGTTTAATTGGTAGCTGTCCAATGCATAGATTTTGTTGGCATTGTCGATGATCACGTCAGGCAAATCATATACGTGGCCGGTAATGGATACCCGGTCCCAAGATGCCGTTGCAGAATTATTTCGGAAGAGTGCACCACCTGTTTTTGCAAAAATCTGGTTGGTGGAATTTTTTACAATTTTATTCGTATATCCTCCGTTGGGGCCACCCAAAGGCTGCCAGGTGAAGTTGATGGGCGGGGGCAGTTCTGCGGCCGTAAGGATAAGCTTGCTCGTTAACTTTACTACAGGACCTCCAAAGCACACCCCGTAGAAGTTGCCACCGGCATCCTGCGCCAGATCACGCACAAAGGACTGTGAAGCGGGCAGTGTAGTGCTCCGCCAATTGATGCCATCATCCTGCGTTACTACCAGCGCGCCTCTGGTGGCCAATCCAATTCCTCCCGTTCCCTGTCGGATTGGCACCAATTGCTCATGAAAGTATTTTACAGTGGTCCAGTTCACCCCTTGATCGGGACTAATGGCGACCTGCTGCCGATCGGATGCATAAATTTTATTGTTCAACTCGAAAAAACCAGAGCAATCATTGCCCTGTACACTTAAAGGGGTGATAAGCTTGGTGGCCAGCCAAGGCGTAACAGAGGTATCTATCTTCCAATATTCTGTCGAACCGTTTGAGTTGTTCTGTAAAGCAAGAAAAAAGTTGCCCGAGGCTGAAGATCTAAGTGCATACATTACGTAATAGTTGGCAGGCAAGCCGTTCACCGTGATGGGTGCCCAGGTTACCCCTTGGTCGATGGATTTTGAAACGCGCGTAGCACTGACTCCATCGCTTAGCCCGTACAGGTCAGTCCCTGAGGTGATATAAGTAAAACCTGAAGTATTTTGTTGTGTCCAGTTGATGCCATCGGTGGTACGCTGCGTACCACTAGAAGTGGAGGCTATTAAGGAATTATCCGGCAGCTTTATCAATTTTTGCTGCCACCTGGGTCCATATATATTAAATGATTGCGGGCGCCAAGTAAAAGTTACTCCCTGATCGGCTGAAGTCCATACCCCTTTGGCGCCTTGATCGGATAAAGCTACCAAGGTACCATTACCCAAAATTTCAATGTCCGATCCATTGGGGCTTAATAGGGCTGAAGGAACCGTACCGTTGGCGGCTGTCCAGGTGGTGCCTGTGTCTGTTGTGTGGAATACGCCCCCCCCATCAGAGCCCGCATACGCTTCGGTGGCACTTTTCCAGGTAAAGGAAAGAGCAGTTGCTTGGGACAGATAGTCCTTGCCAGGATAAGATTTGGCCGTCCAGGTGGGAGTAGTTTCGTTGGTTAATTCCCACATTCTTACCTGCCCATCAGTCATGTACATTTTACCCGAGGGAGATAAGGTCCAGCCGGATCCAAAAAAATCTGTGGTCGGACCGGTTAAAGGAGTAAAAGTGCCGCTGTTTCCTGTCGCTGAGACCTCGATCACCCGCTGCGAGTTGGTGCTGTTTTGGTGGGTAATGAATACTTTTCCGGCTGGATTGACAGCTACCGAAAGATCACCATCCTGTCCGGCAGATAATTTGGCAAATACAGTGGTCACTTTGGAGTTGTTCCACACCCCGTCCGCGGCAAAAGGGTGGCGCAAAATGCCCACGCGCTCATCCATAAAATAAACATCGCCATTGGGGGCTATGGCCGTACGGAAGGAGCCACCGGTACAACTTGTATTCGTGGTGATGTTTGTCCAGGTTACTCCACTATCGGAAGATACATAAAGGCCTTCGCAATTGCCTTGAATGACAAACACCGTGCTTGATACAGTCCCCTTGTATATTCTATTGGTATTCCTAAATTGATTGGAGCTTACCAGAGTCCACGTAGCACCACTATCGGTAGACTTATAAAAAGAAGCGTAATTGGCATAATACATAGTAGTGCCATCAATAATAAAATCGCGGATGTCGGCATTGTTGGGGCCAAATGATGCCCAGGAAGTGCCGTTGTCGGCCGAGACATAAATTCTACGGTCCAAGTCGCTCACGGCATAGAGTTTTCCTGCCGCATCTATTTGTATGTCCACGATCCTTCCCCCGGGGAACCCATTCAGGTTGGTGAAGGTGGCTTGCGCGCTGGCCATCCAGCTGATAAAGGAGAACAGTAAAAAAGCGAGTGTATATTTTGTAAAAAGATTCATCGTTTTTGTCATTTGGGTTTTATATCAATTGGTTGGTGCAGCAGGCGCGTTTGGCAAATTATTTGCCGAACTGGAGCTGCCACGCAAAAAGGTGGCGAGGAAATAGCCGCCCGCTAAAATTGGAAGTGCTTTAAGAAGTAAGGGGATTTTTCGTTTTACCCTGAAGTTGACGGTATAAAGAAAATCCTGTGGGTGCTTGGAATCGGTTACTTTGATTTTGTAGTTCGAACCGGGTTTGAGATTTGAGGCAAAATTAACGGTGTATTCGCCATTGTTGGGATGATTTAATTCTCCTTGCAGCCTTTGATTTTCCTTGAACAACTCTATGTGGATGGGATTGGTATTGCCCGGCCGCCAATCCAGCTCATAGCCTTTTCCTCTTTTGTACCCTTTTGTTTTGGTAAAGGATTTTAGCCGGATAAAAGGGATGAATACATTGGCGCGGAGTTCAATGGATAGGGGGCCTTCGTAGTCGCCAAACTCTTCGCGGATATTCCATTCGGCTTTTCGTGTGCCGGGTTTAACTTCTTGCCCTATATCGCCTTTGATTTTGATGACCGGAGCGGCATAATTGTCTTTGGAGGTATAGACACTTACCAAGTATTCGTTGTTGGGATTGGAATCGTCAATTTCATAATGCACGATCAACACATCATTGATCAGTTCCATTTTTTGGATTTTCATTTTTTGAGACCACACGAGTAGTGGTGCAAAAAGTAAGGTGGTCAGAAATATTTTTCTAATTATTAAAAACGGGTCTTTCAGTATTTTTTTCATCGTATTTTATTTTTTCGGTTATGGGTTTTTGTGCGTAAAAAAATTGATGAGAGCTAGTTATCATTTTCATTTCAGGTCAAATTTTTTTATCCGTGGTTTGTATCTTCACGAACCACGAGATTAGGGACAAGTTTTTTTATCATTTCATTTCAGCTTTAATTATCTTTCCGAGTTTTGTTAATGCACGAATCACTGGATTTAATAAATTGGTTAATATTATTTTCATCATCCGATAAATAGCAACAAGAAGCTTGATCATTTTCATTTCAACTTTATTGGTGGTTCGTGAAGACACGAACTCACGGAATTAGCTATCTAGATTTCGTGAAGACACACGACACGAACTAAGTTATTTCGAGAGTCACGAACCATGGGGTACGTTGGATACATCATGACTGAATCAAACTTAGTTAATTCAATTACCCGAAAACATACCGCATTTTGAGGTATTTCCTTTTAAATATTGGCTACTCTTTAGGTTGTCGCTCATGCGTTTATCATTTTTGGCTAAAGAAAGACAGGTTTAGAATTTAGTGCAATACCTATTATTAGGTATTTTTCACCTTTATCCGTGGTTCGCGACTTCAGGAACTTTGCTAATTTCAATAAACTGAAAACATACCGCGGTCTGCGGTACTTCTTTTGATATTAGCTACTCTTTAGGTTGTTCCTCAGGCGTTACTTTATTTTTTAGCAAAGGAATTTTTGTTAGATGAGGAGGGAAGATAATGAGATCATCGACCGCTGTAAGGAGAATATGTATCAGTTTGATTACTTTTTCCGCAAGTACAATATTCCGTTGAACGAACTAAGCAATACGATGCCTGGCGACATTTCGGTAGCGAAGTTAAAAAGTGTATCTTTTGTGTACTTGAATAATGCATCGCATGAATTATTAGACACCACTGA
>JADEYI010000347.1_pt1 | contig 70578 bp, 80 predicted proteins | sample 8542331 | NCBI WGS metagenome assembly JADEYI01 (sample SAMN16510988, study PRJNA670497) | mine drainage metagenome | isolation source: biofilm near Copperflume 1 | place: Germany: Marsberg coppermine Kilianstollen | collected 2018-02 | reverse complement strand
AGTTGTTCTATAACCGCCGTCGCCGACATTCGTCGCTCGGCTACCTGAGCCCGGTCGAATTCGAACGGCGAAACCAGCGGCTATTGGCCGCCTAACCCGGGTGTCCACCAACTCGGGGCATGTCCAAAGTCAGCAGCCACGCCGGTTGAGTCCACAAGTGCTGTGTCCACAAGGCATGTGGCTACCATTCCCGCCAATCCAAATCCCAACATCCCGGTAACGCGCGAAGGGGACATTGTGGCCGCCGCTGTTTCTCTAACCTCACTTGTTCCCGGTTCCGGAAGTGACGCAGGGCAGCTCGCACCAGACTTGAGTTTGGTTGACCTGAACGGACGAACAGTGTTGCTTTCCGCCCTGCGCGGCAAGGTGATTTTTCTTAATGTGTGGGCGACCTGGTGCCCGGTGTGCCGTAGGGAGATGCCTGCGATCCAGAAGCTTTATGCCGAATTTAAGAATTATCCCGATTTCCATCTAATCGCAGCCAGCGAAGACCAAAATCAAGCGGCAGTTGCGCCTTTTATCGAGAATCACGGTTACCAGTTCCAAGTGTTGTTGGATCCGGGGAGTCAGGTTGGCAATGCATACCGAGTGCGCGGCCTGCCCAGCACTTTCATTATCGACCGGACTGGGCGGGTAATTTGGAACTGCGTGGGCGGCCTTGATTGGTCGAGCGCCGACCTTCGCAACACCCTGCGACGGTTACTATAGCCACGCCGCGACCGATCCGGCGGACCTCAACACCTACGCCTGAGACGTGCGCAGCCAGTTGTCGATTATGACAGGCTCGGCCGAGATGATGTACGATGCGTACGGCCGGCGCGAGAATCTGCCGAACGGTTTCAGCGGCTCGCAGGGCAACGTCCCGGCCAGCTACCTTTACGATGGGGCGGAAGCGATCCAAAGCAGCAATGCATCGAGCGCCACCAACTATCTGCGCGAGCCGGGGAGCGGGGAGATGCTGATGGAGTCCCAGAGCGAGGCCGGGTCGCCGCAGGTGCCGCTGCTGGACGCGGCCGGCTCCGCCCTGGCGATGGTGGATTCGGCAAGCGGGAGCATCGTGAGCAGCTACCAATAGTATCCGTTCGGGGCCAGTGCCGCGAGCGGGAGCGGCTAGACCACCGCCTATCGGTATAACGGGATGGAGCAAGACACCTGGGCGTACTACTGTAGCCGCCGGTGCAAAACTGACCCGGGTCTGGAGTGAACCCCTAAAACTGGACGGCAGGTAGGTACGAATTAGACCGGGCGAGGGGCCTATCGGAGGATAGTCCATGGCTCGGCATCGCAGTTTCGGTTCAGACTTCAAGCGTCAGATTGCCAAAGAGTTTCTTGACGGCCGGGCGGGCATGCATGAGCTGGCGCGCCGGCACAGTCTCTCGCGCAACCTGATTCGGCTTTGGATCCGCAAGTACGAGGCGGGGGAGTTCACCGACGAGCTGGCCGAGTCGGTGCACGTCGCCGAGTACGAGCGCAAGATCGCTGAACTCGAGCGCAAGGTCGGCCAGCTGACAATGGAAGTCGATCTGCTCAAAAAAGGGGCGCAGTTGGGACGCCAGCTCAACGAAGGGAGCTACTCCATTGTGAGCGGCCCGAAGCCCTCTCCATTGCGCGGGGATGCGGGCGTTCTTTTGGTTTTACTCGCAACCTCAATCGTGATGACGAGCATAGGGACAGCGCGCGAAGCGCTTAGCGGTCGCGTCATACGAGATACAGTCAGCGACCTTCCAAACCCTTCCGAAAATATCGCGATACGCTACCGCCGCCTCGAATTGTTTATTCCAAGAATCGGGCGTGGTGATAATTCCGGCGCCGGTGACGAGCTGTGTATCGCCCGCAGCGAGATTCCACCCGCTTTGAATTGGCTGTACCCGCGAGACGAAGGCATTAAACGACAATTTAGCAACGTTGGAACCGAACGGCATACCTTCAAAGAATCTCACGTTTATTTCCTCGGCAACGGTAGTCCCGACGTTTCTCAATTTGAAGCTAATACGATTTGTCGTGCTGTTGTTCGGGCTAGAAGTTGGGCCAATATCAAAATCCTCGATTACCAAGTGCGCTCGTTGGACGGCCTCGGAGTCCTCAAGTTGCTGTTGCACGATGTTCACCTGGCTACTCGCGGCATCTATGAGTTTCTGCGTCTGGACAGTTGCCATATTCATCGCCGTGACTTGTTGGCGAGCGAAGTACGCATAGATAGCAGCGGCACAGAATGCCAAGATCGCGGCGATCGCCGTAATTCGTTGCCAAAATACCCCGCGTTGCCAGTAACCTTCCTCGGCTTTCTGATGCTGCTGTGCGGCGCGCTCAGCGTCTTCCATGTCGATACAGTTATTGTTTTGTAAGGAGATGTTCGCGCGCTGCTTTGGCTGAGCCTCGGCGTCGGGTTGCTCTGGTGCGGTTTCTTCTTGATTTGAGCGGTGATCGTCGGATTTTGATGTCATGAGGCACCATAATACTGAGTCATTTTGCATCCGCCTTTCGATGGGCTCGGTTATTCCGATGTTCTCTTTTTCACAGGATGGCCTCGATGCCTTTGCGACGAATGACATTCAGCAGCACCAACGCCGGACCGGTCGGTTGCTTGGCCCCGCGCTCCAGTTGTGAGACATAGCCGGTCGTGAGGTTGAGATACCGGGCGAAGACGGCCTGACTTAAGTGTGCGCGCTCACGGAGCGAACGGATTTCGTCGCCGCTAATCGGTTTGCCGGCGATGCAGGCCTTGTCGCCAAGATGACGCAGCGTGATCTTCTCGTGACCAGCCGAGTCCAGAATACCGACGCGCCGCATGTCGTCTACGGTTTCGAGCAACGCCTTGGTCAGACGACTAGGTTTCTTCTTTTTCGTCATTAGACACCTCCTGCAAAACACCTTCATTGACGGCTTGGGCGAGACGCTTCGTGTCCGCCGCCAGCCATTGCGCGGCGATCTCGCGTAGCGTCACCAATTCGTCCGGCTCGATATTCTCCCGCTCGCGTTTAGCAAAGCCATAGAGAAATACCGCTCGATGCGTGGCGCGGTAGGCGATCAGCACGCGATACCCGCCGGACCGCCCTCGCCCTGGTCGAGCCACCCGTTGCTTGATGACCCCGCCGCCAAGGTCGGCGTCGATAAGCCCCTGCCCTGCCCGCATGACTGCTCGGCTGAGGCTGCCATCGGTAATTTGCTCGCCTCGCGCAAATCGCGTGAACCATCTGGTTTTGAAAATCCGCAATCGTTCGCATCCACCCCAACACTGTGAACTATAGCAGCTTAAACCATAGTAGTCACGTGCCGCCGGTCTCCATCGCTCCAGCGCTGGTACGTCTCGACTGTGCGATCGGAGTATATTTGACCGAAGTAGTTGAGGGACGGCGATGCTGGACACCGGATAAAGGCAAGAGATGACCGATCTAATTCTGTATCTATTCCCTAACACGAACCTGTTCATCCAATGCCGACCGTTGTCGGAAACTGGGATGGCACGGGTTGGCGCGTTCGATCATATCCATCTGATCGTGTCTCGTCCGGTGCAGGCTGAAATCGACAAGCACAAGAATCGTGGTAACGATCGTGTAGGCAGGCGAGCGCGGACGGCGTCGAGCCTGCTGCGTGAGGTCATCGGCGAGGGCACTGAGAAGCTCATCCGGAATGCCGGGCCGGACGTCAGGGTCATGGTTCGAACGGAACTGCGGCCGGATCCAAATCTCGAGGAACGATTGGATTACAGCAAGCCGGATGACCGTCTCGTGGGCATCGCATGAGGCCCCGCGGGCAGCGTGGCGCAACTCAGCCGAGGTCAAGCGCAGCTACGGCATCGTCAGCGCCGACCGCGTGGTGTTCAACATCAAGGGCAATTGATGACAAGAATGAACAGATACTCGAGATGGCAAAAGGCCAACTGGCTCGGAAACAGATTGGAGCCAAGCATGGTTGGTGTCCGTTAGCTGTCCGGTGACCGCAAGCCCCCTCCGTGAATCGAACTTTGATGCTTAACCCGACTTGGTCGATTGCAGTATGTCGAGATCATCGAGCGTTTGCAGTATCGATTCTGGAGCATCCGATTGATTGTCCAAGCTGACGTGCCGACCCGCCGACGTCCAAAGGTTGAAGTCACCCAAGTGATCCAGCAGGCGCTTAGTTGAGCGAGCCTTGACAGAACTCGGACAAATCTCGTACAAATCGCCTGTCGAGCGATCCGATGAATCCGAAACCTTCGAGAAACTACTTGATTATATTGAGATATTTTGGTGAGCCGTGCGGGACTCGAACCCGCGACCCTCTGATTAAAAGTCAGATGCTCTACCGGCCTGAGCTAACGGCTCACTGAGGGTCAGCTTACGCGATCGACGGAATCTGGCAAAGCCAGGTTCGCGTTTTCGTGAAATCGGCCGATCAACCTCGTCAGGCTAATCGCGACGAACGCGAGCCGCCTTGGAAGGTCGGCAGAGGCCGTGGCGGCTTTGATCCCATCCTCGACAATTTGAATTGACCTTGCCACAGTGCGAATCGTCCATAGTCGACGGCATATGCATCCGTTCTCCAAGAGCGGCGCACCTCCACAGAGGAGACCACGATGGCGGCGATTCCAAGGTTTATCGGTCAACGGATCCGGCGGCGCGAAGATCCAAAACTGATCGCCGGCAAGGCCAGCTACGTTGACGACATCCGGCTCGAAGGAACTCTCTGCGCTGCTTTTGTGCGCAGTCCCCATGCCCATGCTTTGATTAAGTCGATCGACACCTCGGCCGCTCGCCGCCTGGACGGAGTTGTCCATGTGCTGGTGGGCGACGATGTGCGCGGCAAAATCGGATCGATTCCGTGTGCATGGCCGGTGGCGAATCGCCCGTTTAATCCGGTGCTCGCGTTGGACAAGGTCCGCTTCATGGGCGAGCCGGTGGCGGTCGTGATTGCCCGCGATCAGTACCTCGCGCAGGATGGCGTCGATCTGATCGAAGTCGATTACGAGCCGCTCGCATGCGTGATCGATCCGGAGCAAGCGTTGGCGCCGGGGGCGCCGCTTATCCACCAGGAGTTCGGCACCAATCTGGTTCTGGCCGCCGAAGTTGCCTCGGATAAAGTGGACGATATTTTCCGGCGCGCCGACAAGATCATCCGCTTCCGTTTCGCCAATCGGCGGCTGGCGCCCTCGCCAATGGAAACCCGTGGCGTGCTCGCGCGTTTCGATGAAGGGTCCGGTGAGTTGACGGTGTGGTCATCGACGCAAATTCCGCACATGCTCCGCTCCTACCTGGGCAAGATGCTCGGTTTCCCGGAAAACATGCTGCGCGTGATCGCCCCCGAAGTCGGCGGTGGCTTCGGCGCGAAAGCTAACATTTATCGCGAAGAGGCGGTCATCGCGTATCTCGCCAAACAGCTTGGACGACCGGTCAAATGGATCGAACGGCGGCGCGAGGACCTCGCCACGTTGACGCACGGACGCGGGCAGGTGGCGGAGGTCGAGGGCGCGATCAGGAACGACGGTACTATTTTGGCGGTCAAGGCGCGCTTCGTCGGCGATATGGGCGCGTACCTCCAGTTGCTCACCCCGATGATGCCGAGTTTGTCGGGCATGATGCTGCCCAACGTCTACAACCTTCAGGCTCTCGCCTTCGAACAGAAGCTGGCATTTACCAACAAAATGAGCACCGATACCTACCGGGGCGCGGGGATGCCGGAAGCGGTGGCGATCATCGAGCATCTGGTCGACCTGGCGGCAACCGAGTGCAATCTCGATCCGGTAGAAATTCGCCGCCGCAATCTTGTTCCCAAAGACAAATTCCCGTTCACCAGCGCCTCCGGAGTCGAGTATGACTCCGGCAACTATGAAGCCGCACTCGACAAGGCGCTGGAGATGATCGATTACAAACAGCTCCGCGCCGATCAGATCGAGGCGCGCAAACAGGGGCGGCATCTGGGAATCGGGGTATGCTGTTACGTCGAAACCTCCGGCGTCGGACCATCGTCGTTTTTTCCGGGTCTGGTAGCCGGCGGATGGGAAAGCGCGAAAATCAGGATCGAACCCGACGGCAAGGTCAGCGTGATGACCGGCTCGTCACCGCATGGCCAGGGTCTCGCGACCACCTATGCTCAGATCACGGCGGAGGCATTGGGTATCGCGGTGGAAGACGTGCGGGTGCTGCATGGCGATACCGCCGTCGTGCAGTATGGAATCGGCACCTTCGCCAGCCGCAGTCTCGCCGTCGGCGGCGCGGCGCTCAGCTCGGCAATCGGTAAGTTGCAGGACAAGATGAAACGTCTGGCGTCGTTCCTCACCGAGATTCCGCCTGATCAGATGAGCTTCGGCGAGCGGGCGATAATCTTCAATGACGATCCGAATAAATCGATCCCACTGCAAAAAGTGATCGATGCCGCCTATCAGTTCAGGACGCCTTATCCGGGACTCGAACCGGGACTCGAAGCCACCTCATTCTTTGAGCCGCCCAACTGCACCGCGCCGTTCGGCACTCATATCGCCCTGGTCGAGGTGGACATCGAGACCGGCAGCGTCTCGATCCTGCGTTATGTAAATGTTTACGACTGCGGCACGGTGATCAATCCGTTGATCGTCGAGGGCCAGATTCACGGCGGCACCGCGCAGGGAATCGGGCAGGCGCTATGCGAAGAAGTGGTTTACGACGACCAGGGCCAGCTCCTGAGCGGCAGCCTGATGGACTATGCCCTGCCACGGGCCGGCATGCTGCCGATGTTCGAGGTGGCGAATACGGTAACCCTGACGCCGATCAATCCATTGGGAGCAAAGGGAATAGGCGAGTCGGGTGCGATCGGCGGGGTTTCGTGTATCGCTAGCGCGGTGCTCGATGCGCTCAAACCCTTCGGCGTCAAGCATATCGAGCTGCCGCTCAAGGCCGAGCGAGTCTGGCATGCGATCCAGGACGCCAAGCATCAGCGGGCATGATCGACGGAACCTGGTGAACCTCTGCGTGAGTCAGGTTGTCATTCTGAGCGCAGCGAAGAATCCCGGGATTCTTCGCTGCGCTCAGAATGACAGGAGGCGCCTTGTACAGACCTTTCCTACAGGCCCCATTTTTTAGCGTTAGCCAGTACCTTCTCGCGCATATGCTGCGGATACATGGTATCGAAGGCGGCGCGCTCCGGAATGTCTTCAGGCGCCCAGTCGAGCGGCCACGTGCAATCCATCAGACAGTTGCCCGCACCGAAGCCCAATTCCTTAAGGGGACCTTTGGGCAGATAGGGCGTCAGCGGACTGTTCATGTAACCGGGGAACACATGGATATCTTTGACCGGGTTGCACTTGGTGAACATCGCATGAAAGACCTGCGCGATATTGGCTGGATCGATATCGTCGTCTACCACGATCACGTATGGAAAATACAGTCCGACCCGATCGGTCCACACCGTCGATGCGATCTGCTGTGGAATTCCCGCATGCGGCGGCTTTGGTATCGAGACCACCACCGCGTGCCATCCCGCATCGACCGGCACCGCCACCTCGGTCACCGGGATTCCCTTGTTACGTAACTGTTCCTTGAGCGTGGCCGCCAGATAAAGCCCAAATGGGATTTCGTCATCGGTGGGAACGCCGAGGCAGGTGGCGGGCAGGATCGGATCGTCGCGATAGGTCACCGCGCTGAGCCTGAACACCGGCCGTTTCACCACCCCGCTGATCACGTAGCCCGGATATTCGCCGAACGGACCCTCGTCGCGCAGGTCGTCGGGATGGATCGTCCCTTCCATCACGATTTCGGCGTCGGCCGGCACATACAGATCGACCGTCCGGCATTTGACCAGCTTGACCGGCTCGCCGCGAATTCCGCCCACTACCTCGACCTCGGGTACGCCGTAGGGGATACCCGATGCCGCCACGATATTGCACAGCGGATCGCCGCCGTAAAATTGCGCATACTCCATCGGCTTGCCGCGCTCGCGATATTTCTTGAAGATCATCCCGCCATGGTTGAGCGCGCCCAACCACAGGCCCGCGGTGCGTCGATCATGCACCATCGAGCGGTAAGTGCCCCAGTTCACCCACCCGGTATCGGGGTCCTGACAGACGCCGACATTCAGCGTTCCGATATAGCGTCCGCCGTCGCTGGGATGGAATTTGGGCACTGGAAATTTGAACAGGTCGATATCATCGGCCAGCATTACATTTTGCTGGCACGACCCGCTTTCCACGATCAACGGTTTGATTCGCCTCGCGAACCGCTCCGAACAAGAATTCACCAGTTCGTGGTAGCCGGTCTGGCGCGACAATCCCATGATCACCGCGATTCGCTCATAGGTGGCGAACAGGCCGCCCAACAGGGTCGCGCCCTTCATCGCATCTTTCATGTTGGTGAACCACTGGGCCGGCGATCCGTGCTCGTTCGCATAGCGCATGGCCGCGCCCACTTCGACGTCCCAGTCGATCAGATCGTCAATCCGCACCGCCAGCCCATGGTCGATCATCGCCGCCAAACAGCTACGCAGGTCCATTGGTCACCTCCAGCCGAGGCTGATGAACCGAATCAACTGACCGGAATTCTTCGCCACACCCAAAATGACAAACAACGTCCATTGTATTCAAGCAGGATCAGGCTCGCTCTATGGGCGGCCGACCTTCGAGGTAAATCGAATCGGCGAATGGATCGGGGCCGCTGAAAATCCATAGCATACGCGCCACGCCCGCGCCCGCGTTGCCCCACGCATGCGGCACTCCCGCCGGAAAGAGCACCGAATCATGCGCCGTAACGGTATATCGATCGTTGCCGATGCGTGCCCAGATCTCGCCTTCCAGCATGTACACCGTCTCTTCGACCGAATGCTGGTGCAGCGGGATACTGGCGCCGGGATCGACTTCATTCATAAGCAGCGTCACATTGCGCGATGGAGTGTCTTTATTGACCAGAAACTTGCCGCGAACACCGGAGCGCATCAGCACTTCGGGAATCGTACGATGATCGACAAATGGCATATGATCTTTCCCCGCGGCAGGTTCGCCTGGTCTGTACATAACACCGGCTCGTTCGTCCCTGCAAAGGCGGCGCGACATCGGTTGACCGGGATCGCCAGTGGCCTAAGTTCGCGATACTTTCCAGATCACACTTTGAAAGGAGAGCATATGGATAAGAAACTGGTGAATCCGCCCACGATGTTCACGCCCTGGGGATACCATCATGCGGTGACAGTGGAGGGCGCGGCTAAATTTATTTTTATTTCCGGTCAGGTCGCTCGCGATCGTGAGGGCAAGCTGATCGATGGCGATCTCGCGGCGCAGGCCCGGCGCTGCAATGAAAATCTGATTGCCGTGTTGGCGGGGGTGGGCGCAACGACTGCCGATGTGGTCAAGATCACCACCTATGTCGTCAACCTTCAGCCGGACAATCGTAAGACCGTGCTCGACATCCGCGATGAATTCCTTGGCCGCAACGATCTTCCGGCCAGTTCGCTGATCGGTGTGGCAGCATTGGCGGAGGCCGGAATGCTGATCGAGATCGAAGCGATCGCGGCGGTGCCCGCCGGCTTATAGCGGATGCAGCGAAGTTCCGTCCCAAGCGATCGAGATTAACGTAACCAGGGACTTCGCTCGCAAGCGAAAAATCCTTCTGGTGCCGAGCTTCGCCAGGCAGCTATCCCGACTTTTTGGGCAGGCACTCGATCTGCGGATTGTAACTTTTCTCCAGTCGCGCAACCACTTCCTCGATCTGCTGCGCCTGCCGCATGTAGTTCTCGACCATTTCCTTGGCGTCGTCAGGAGGCAGTTTGCTCTTGGCGGTCAACTCCAGACGCTGCTCGAGGAAAACCTGCGGCATATCGGCCAGCGACACCAACTCAACGGGCCACGAATTGAGTTGCGTGGTGCCTTTGGCCAATCCCAACGTGAGCATGCTTCGATACTCGAGCGCCTGGAAATCGCCATAACGATCAAGACGTCCGGCAAATACCCATTGCGGACTGCGTTCTTCATCCGGAACAAAAAATAATGGATCCGGCGTCCTGAATCGGCATTGCTCGCGGACGATGACATCGGCCTCGAGAAATCGGTTTTGATTGAGAAGCGCGGCGGGCGAAATGAAAGCGATTTTGGTCGAACGACTGGTATAGTCGAACATTGAAGGTTTACTGATCACGTCCGAGCCCGCCGTGGAGGCTACGGTTCCCGGGGCGGTCGCCGAAGATCCAGTAGTGGAACTGGCTGCTCCGAGCAAAGCACATCCCCCAAAAACGAAACCCGCAGCTATCGCGAAAAGAAATCGACCACAAGCCATCGATAACTCCTTTGATCTGTGTGGAGATAGGAAAATTCTTTCGCTGATCGACGAAAAAACAAGCACGCCATGTGCCATGGATGGGCGGCTATGCAAAACGCGGCGAGGGTAAACGCAAGGCTACGTTATCGATCAAAACTAGCGATCATGCGGCGAAAAAGAAGCGAGCGCATGTTGAGCGCGATCTAGACATTCCTTGTAACGGCGGCTGCCGAAGTACAGAAGTCGATTGTTGAACGGATCGCCAGCGTAAAAAAATTCATAAAGCAGTTGCCGCCCACCAAAATCGCCGCTGATCGCATCCCAGGCCATTTTCATGATTCGTACCCGATCGCGCGCCGAGACCGCCTGGCCTTTGAAATGGCGCGCCAGCGTAGCTTGAAGTTCGGGGTTATCGAAATCGCGTTCCGACGGCGTCATCACCAGGCCACTGCTACCCAGATAGCGGATCGCTTCCACTGCCCGCTGATGCGCCGCGGGAAAAAACATCCGCGCCGCGGTAAGACTTACCAATCCTCGATTCAGCGTGCCATGCGATCCGCCCACCCGTTTCGCCCCGTCATCAGGTGAAAGCCCTCCGGCGCGTGCGCCGCTATTTTGCAGGTTGTCGAGCAACTGATGTGCGCCGGCGGTCACCAACCCCTCCGCCAATTCCACATTGGCGACCAGCTCACCGAGAATTTCCTGATAGCGCTGTAATTCGGTACGCCCGATCGTCTCGGCCACCAGCGCCGCCAATCCGGTCATGAAACTCAGCTTGGCGGTAGCGCGGATGGTGGCGTTGAGCCAAAGGTAGCCCGGCACGGCCACCCGGATCAGGTTGTAGGTTTCGATATCGCGCGCGGCGAATACGCGTTCCCATGGCACCAGCACCTGGTCGAACACCGCCAGCGCGTCGCCTTCATCATAACGAGTGGTCAACGGCCGATCATAATCCGAATAGCCACGGTCGTAGGTCTCGCGGCATACGAGCTTAAGCCCCGCGGTTGCAACCGGAATCGCAAAGACGATCGTGAAGTCCCCTTCGCCAGGTTTGCGATTCGAGAACGGCGCAATCAGAATTTCGTCCGCCACCGGCGCCAGCGTCGCCAGCATCCGCGCGCCCGAGACGATCAGTCCCGCATCGGTCTCCTTTACGATCCGCAAGGCCTCCTGCGCTTCGACCCCACGCCTGCGATCAATCTGCGGATCGACCAGCGCATGCGTCAGGCACAAATCGCGATCGCGGCACAACTCGAAGTATTCGGTGATGTGGCGGCCGAACGCAGGATCATTGCGGCCGAACAATGCTTGAGCGGAGGCGAAGTCGGTCATCACCGCGTTTACGAAATCCGGCAGCCGGCCCATCATGCCGTTGACCGCATCGGCGCGCATCCGTTCACCACGCACCCGATGCTCCATCGAGGGCCAGTCATGCGCCTGCATCAGCGAACAGGTGTAGGCGCTGGCGTTTGGGGACCGACAGGTTATGGCCGGTCCGATCTGCGCATCGTGCTGCAAGTCATAAAGCTTCGCCAGTTCGCGGCACACTCCGCCGAAAGCTTCATCCTGGGTGACATCGCGAATCAGGCCGCCATTGGCGTAAACCTGACGCCCGTCATTCAATCCCGCGATAAATTCCTTACCGGTCCGCAATCCCATTCGATCAATCCATCTCCGCACAGGCTTCGCTGTCGACCATTACTCGCATGGCTCTTCATTGGCCCTGGTTCGGGATATATTCCACCTATCGAGTTTTGCGGTCCAGAGCAGAAGCATTGCGCGGAGGATCAAGTGGCGGCGACGAAGAATACTGAACTGATTGGGCATCTGGATTGTCCCGGCGGCGGCCAGGTATGGAGCGATGCGACCACCCTTTATATCGGACACATGACGCCGCCGTATGGCACCACCATCGTCGACATCGCCGATCCGCGCCATCCCCGGATTTTGTCACAGATCCAGATTCCGCCGGGATGGCATTCGCATAAAGTTCGCGCCGCCAATGGGATCATGATCGTCAATCATGAGCGGATCGGAAAAGAAAATCCTGAATTTGGCGGCGGCCTCGGCATCTATGATGTCCGCGACGGATCACGCCCCAAACTGATCACGAAATGGAAAACGGCGGGTGCTGGCGTACATCGGTTCTCTTTCGACGGACGCTACGCTTACATCTCGCCGAGCGTCGAAGGCTACGTCGGCCGCATCGTGATGATTCTCGATCTCGCCGATCCTTCCAAGCCCGTGGAGGCTGGCCGTTGGTGGATTCCGGGGCAACACGCGGCTGGCGGCGAGGAGTACAGATGGGGCGATGCTCCGGAACCGCTATGTCATCATCCCTTGCGCCTGGGTGATCGCTTATACGTCAGCTATTGGCACGCGGGCTTTTTCATTCTCGATATCAGCGACCTGGCGCATCCTCGCATGGTCGCGCATCGCAACACCGGCCCGGGTTTCTCGCATCCGACCCATACCTGTCTGCCGATTCCCGGTACGCTCAAGGGCAGACGGATTATGGTCGTGGCCGACGAGGATGTCTTCAAGCTACGGCCCGCGCCGCCCTCTTTCGCATGGATTTACGACGTGACCTACGAGCCGGAGCCGACCCCGATCGCCACCTTTCAAGTCGATGGAATCGACCGCGACGGCGCGCCGCAACCGCCGATGACCGGGTGCCATCAGCCATCGGAGCGCGTCACCGGTTCGATCATCCCGTTCGCATGGTTCGCAAACGGGATGCGGCTGGTCGACATCGCGAACCCCTTCGCGCCCAAAGAGGTGGGATCGTACCAACCCGACCCACCGCCGGGTTATGAACGCGCCTCGTCCAACGACGTAACCACCGACGAGCGCGGCCTAATTTATGTGATCGATCGGCAACGAGGACTCGATATCCTGCAGAGCGCCCTGCTCTCCTGAAGCCGCACGGCCATGAGGGCATAAAACCTTGACTCGCTTTCGCCGATGGGCGACTATCGCGCAACTTCTCATACAAAGGACACAATTTCGCATGAAGGGCAAAAAAGGCCTCGCCGCCGCGATGGCGGCAACGATGGTGGTATGCGGCATGAGCTGGGGCCTACCGAGCTTCGCACAGGAATCGACGGCTGCGCCGCAGGCTACTCCCGGTGCGGCACCCAATGGTCAGTCGCAAAGTAAACTCGATTTGGCGGCCGCCAAGGCCGAGCGCAAGGCGCTGATCGGCGAGAACATGGACCTCACGCCCGCCGAAGGCAAAAAGTTCTGGCCACTGTATGACCGGTACGAAGCGGCAATGGATCAGGTTGACAAGCGCCATGCGGCCGAAATCCGCGCCTATGCGAAGGCGTATCAGAACATGACGGGTGCCGATGCGAAGGCCAAGCTGGATGAAGTTATCGCCGTGCAGCAGGCGCGTCTGAACGTCCAGAAGCAGTATATTCCGAAGTTCAGGGCGGCCATCTCGGAGATCAAAACCACGCGCTTTTTCCAGATCGATAACAAGCTTCACGCACTGATCCAGTGCCAGATCGCGCAACTGGTGCCCTTGATCGGCTCCGCTCAGCCCACGGCCGGGGCGACTTCGGGTCAATAATTTAATGATTGATGTTCGCGGTTGATAAGGCGGCTGGCATAACACCAGCCGCCTCTTTACGCGTAAGGAAGCTAATGACTAATTCGGTGGCTGGAACTCGGTGACCTCCCGAGATCGCGAGGCGCAAAGTTCAGTTCAATCGGGATTAGCCTCGCTCGATCCGACAACGTGCGCCATACCGTCGCCGGATCGGAATTGAAAACGATATTCGGATCAGCGGTCACCGTGTACCACGCGCCCCGCAATATTTCGCCATGCAGTTGCTCGACGCTCCACTGCGCGCGGCCCACGATCACTCGGAATTGCCGCACCTGCTTTGGATCCCGCGCCATCTTCGCGGCCAGATCCAAATCCATGCTGACGTACACATCGCCCGCGAGATGAATCGCATGCTCAAGCGGCCGGGTTGACTTGATCAGGACCGCGGGCGTCTCAATATCGATCGGTCCGCCGAAGAACGCCGTCGCCCCACTCTGCTTAAGCGCCGGGCTATCTGGAAACAATTTGCTGAGCGGTATGCCCTTTATCGGTTTATTCACGATCAATCCGATCACCAGCGGATCGTCACCCTGATGCGGAATCATCATGATCACTGAATGTGCGAATAACGGATCAGGCATGTCCGGCTTGGCAACCAGAAAGGTCGATTCCGCTTCCGCGGCTCTGCTTTGCGATCCGCGTCCAGCCGAGCAAACCAGCAGCATCGACACACTAATCAGTGCCGCAAACAGCCAGACGCAGCGTCGGCTGGTGATTTGTTCGGCGAAGGCCATGGGTAGGACCGGCACCTCAATTCCGATCATACAAGGCGGCTTATCGCGAGCAACCTCGAATGAACCGGCAATCAGCAACGATTCGGTTGAAAAATCCACCCGTGCCGCGCCTCGGAACACCTTCGATTAACGGCGAACGCGGGAAACTCGGCTGCTTGCTACGACATCAGTTGCAAGATCCAGTCGCCGACCGGGTTCGCCACCATCCGATGAGATCCAGAGTTGCGATACCGATAATGTGAATGTGCGCGCGCGTAGTGGTACGTCCGGCGTTTGACCCGTACCTTACCCTTCCACAGGGTTGGCGCCGGCGTGCTGGAACCGGTCTGATTGACCGCACTTACCTGCACCCGCGCCACGCCTTCACGGGTGAGGCCGATCTCCTGCGCGGCCCCTTTCGAGAGGTCAAGTCCGCGGCCGCGAACGTAAGGTCCGCGATCGTTGATGCGCACCACCACCGATCGCCCGTTGCTGAGGTTGGTAACCCGCACCCGCGAACCGAGCGGCAAAGTGCGCGAGGCTGCGGTTAGTCCATCTTGATGGAAAATTTCACCGTTGCTGGTCCGCCGTCCGTTGAAGCCCGGACCGTACCATGAAGCCACCGTGACGTTGCCGTGTGCAGGTAGTGGAGTTGCGTGACTTTGAGTGACCGGGGAAAATCTGCCAGTTCCCGCATTCTGGGCGGAGCATCCAGCCACGGCCAGTGCTGCTATCGCTAAAATGCAGTAGTGCGCTCGCACAAATTCCTCCCGCAGTCGATCGATCCCACTGATTCGATTACTACGCCAGCCGTTCTTAAGCTAGTCCTGACGAACTGAAAATAAATTGGAAAACGCGCAGTCGAACAAGGTCGCATTGGATTGGAATTGACCAAAATGGCTAAGGGTGCGCCGCCTATAGCTGCTGTGTGTTGATGTGCTTGCGGTTTTGGCGAAACGTTGGTTTTTTGAGCCGAAATATCGCAACGCACTTAATTTAGTGGTATACAGTTGGCCTCGTCATTTTTTTCTCAAAGGGAGGGGGAATTGTGGCTGGAGCAGTTTTGCCGCTTCACGCTTCTAGCGTTGAATTCTGCCGCGCCAATGTTTTGCGCATGTTGATCGAAGCGCAATGGCCCGTTGGCAAAGTGGCCGTAAGATTATTAACGCGCGAGGGTTCGCAAGGCGGCGGTGCATATCGCGGTTCGCAGGAATGGGCCGTCGACGGGCGCAACCTCTGGGAACTGGTTAACGAGATCGCGGACTTTATCGTCGGCCATGGCGATGTCGAGGCAAGCGTCGTGATGCGCAGCGCCGAGGCGGCAATCACAACCTGAGATTAACTGCGGCTTGCGTTTTCGGGAAAACGGCGCGTAGTGTGCGCGCTAAGGCACGTTAAATATCCATGCGCATACAAGATTATCCCCCGCAGGAACCGCTTTCCGAACCTGGACAGGCCTTCGCCGCCGAAGTGATGAAGCGCGGCGGGGGAGTCAGCGCCGAGGATCATAGCTACGGCCGCGACCCGTACCAAAGTCTCGCGCTCTGCGTACCGCAGTATCCCAACGGCACGGTAGCCGCATTCGCGCATGGCGGCGGATGGACCAGTGGGTACAAGGAACACCTGTTGTTCATGGCCCCGGTTTTTAATCACGCGGGAATCATTTTCGCCAGCATCGGATATCGGCTCGCTCCGCAACATCTGTTTCCTGCAGGATATAACGATGTCGCCGACGGGATCGCCTGGCTGTTTCGGAACGTCAGCCGGTATGGCGGCAAGCCCGAACGAATCTTCATCGGCGGTCACTCAGCCGGTGGACATTACGCGGCGTTGCTCGCGGTCAGGCGCGATTGGCAGCAGAACCTTGGATTGCCGCGCGATGTGGTGCGCGGATGTCTTCCGATCTCGGGTGTGTACGATTTTCGCGAGGGCTCGGGGCTTTTGGCGCGGCCGCGATTTCTGGGGCCGTCCGCGGCCGGGATCGAAGCGACGGTAAGTCCGATTTGTAATATCCAAGGCACGCCGCCGCCCTTTCTGTTGTCGCACGGCAGCGAAGATTTCCCCCATCTTTCGCGACAGGCCGAACAGATGGAACCGGCACTGCGCGCTGCGGGCGGATCGGTCGAGCGGATTGTACTGGCCGGGCGTAATCATTTCAGCGCCTGCTTCGCCGGCGGCGAAGCCGAGGGACCATGGGCGCCGCATGCGCTGAAATGGATCAGCCGGCAGTAAACGAAGTCGTCGCGGCACAATCACACCGCCACCAACCCTAATACACGCACCGGACTGCCGCTGCCCGCTACGATTTTGAGCGGCGCGGCCACCACGATCGAGCCGGTCGGCGGAAGCTGATCGAGATTGCATAAGCTCGCCAGTCCGAACTTGCCCGCCCCGTGCATCGTGGCATGATTCGGAAAGGGCGGATCGAGACTGCGCGCCTGACCCGCATCGGTACCCACAGTTTCCACCCCGATACCGAGCACATCGCGCTCATGCGCTAGCAGCCTGGAAGCCGAAACGTGTGGGCCGGGGCTATGAGCGCCGGTCGCATCTTCGTTCAGAAATGCAGCACCCTCGCGTTTGCTCCAGCCGGTGCGCAGCAGCACCCATGATTGCGTTGGGATACGGCCATAGCGGGTCTCCCATTCCAGAATATGTTCGGGCATCAACAGAAAATCAGGGTCTTTGGCCGCCTGCGCAGTGACGTCAATCACACACGCCGGACCGATGAATTTGTGCGCTGGGATGGTATCGCAGGCATTAGCGGGCAAATCCTTTCCGGTCACCCAGTGAATCGGCGCGTCGAAGTGAGTCCCCGTATGTTCCCAGACGTGGATGGCGTTGGAATACGACGTCGGGCCGCGTGGATCGTAACGGCTCATGGTTTCAATCGCGAATCGCGGCGGCTGCGCAAATTGGGGCGGCAGGTTGATAATCGGAGTCTGCGGCGACAATGGTCTGGTTAGATCGACAATTCTGACGCGGCCCGCGGCCAAACTCTCCACCAGCTCTCCCACAATGTGAGTCATCGCGATTACCTCCGGGCTGCAGGGATTTTTTCCGCCGAGCAACTGGAATCATCGCATAATCCAAACGCTAATCGTTAGCATCGAACCCGGCGCTTGTTGTGATACCGCTGGTGCCGTAAAACTTGTCCAAACTTTATGGGAGACGATCATGCCCCATCTGACGACCGATGATGGCCTGCGGCTGTATTACGAGGAGGCCGGCAGCGGTATGCCGATTCTCTTCGTGCATGAGTTCGGCGGAGATTTTCGCAGCTACGAACCGCAGATGAGATTTTTTGCGCGCCGCTATCGATGCGTCGCCTTCAATGCGCGTGGCTATCCGCCATCCGAGGTGCCCGGGGATATTGCGCGCTACTCCCAAGATCGCGCGCGCGACGATATCAAGGCGGTGGTCGAGGCGTTGGCTCTGGATCGGCCACATGTGGTCGGGGTCTCGATGGGCGCGTTCGCCACCCTTCATTTCGGGCTTCAATATTCTGATCGCGCACGCTCGCTGGTGATCGGCGGATGCGGTTACGGCGCCGAACCAGAAAAACGGGCCCAGTTCCAGGCCGAAGCCGAGGCCACCTCGCGGCACTTCGAAGTCACTCCGATCGCACAAGCCGCCGCGGAGTATGCGCAGGGGCCGGGACGGCAACACTATCGCGAAAAAGATCCGCGCGGTTTCGCCGAGTTCGCGCGCAACCTGGCGGAGCATTCGTCGATCGGATCGGCATTAACCCTGCGCGGGGTGCAAAGCAGGCGGCCGTCCTTGTATGAAATGAAAGATCGGCTCGAACGCCTGACCGTCCCCACGCTCATCATGTGCGGCGACGAAGACTTTTCCTGCCTCGATCCTTCGGTGATGCTGAAGCGAACCATCCCGTCAGCCGCGCTCGCAATTGTGCCGCAGACCGGCCACGCCGTGAACGTCGAAGAACCGGCATTGTTCAATCAGCTATGCGATGACTTCTTTCATCAGGTCGAATCCGGACGCTGGCGAATTCGCCGGGCCGGTTCATCGGGACGCATATTGTAGCCGTGTCCGGAGTGAATTCCGGAATTCTTTTTCTCCGCCAGGCGCTCAACGCTTCGGCGAAGGAAAGCGGAGTTTACCCTGAGCGGAGCGAATGGGCTCAAAATGACAGGATGGGTTTGGTGGAGGGTTTCCAAACCAGGTTTCGGCGGCGCGAGGAACTCTGCCCCGGTCCTCATTCGCCCGTCATAAGAGCGAGCGGGAATATGCGCGGGCGATTTGTTTTGGCACTAATTCTCATCGCGTCGCTGTTTTCATCAATCAACGCTTATGCTCATGGCACCGTCGGCGACTATACTTTTTTGGAACCGATTGTCGCCGATGATGCAAATCCGAAGAACGAGCTCGACCTTTTGCGCCCGCAATGGACGCGCATGGCCGGGTGCCGCGTATTCTCACTCGGCTTCTCGCTTGAAAAAGTGATCGCTGCCAGCACGCCGGAATTGACCTCGAATGGAGTCGCCAACGATGGGCTAGTCAGTCTGACCCTCGGCGATGACTGGATCTATCAGTCGCCGAGGCGGGGTAAATCGGCATCGGGGTTCAATGAATTGGAGTTGTTGCCGAAATGGGCCTTTCTGACGATGCCCGAGCATGAGTTCAGACTGTCGCTTGGTATGCGGATCATAATTCCAGCCGGTAGTCCCTCGGTCGAAGCTCAGCACCATACGCAGCTTGGGCCGGAGTTCCTGTGGGTCAAAGGGATGGGCGAGCTGGGGAACGATGGTTTGATCAAATACCTGCGGCCTTTCGCCGTGCAGGGCGATTTCGGCTATGTCCCGGCGCTCGGCGGACGCACCTGGCATGAGATGTTTGCCGACAACGTGATCGAATACTCGATGCCATATCTTAATAACAACGTCAAAGACCTTGGACTGGGATGGCCCTTGCGCAACTTGTACCCTTATATCGAATTCAATTACGACCAACTCGTCTCAGGCCCGCCGGGCCAGACTTTTCCACAAATTGCCGCCACACCCGGAATCGCCTTCATGAACTATTACGTCGAACTCAGTATCGCGACTCAGTTTGCCCTCAATCATGCGTCGGTAGCCGGGAACCATGCGACCGTAATTGGTTTACTCGATCTGTTCATCGACGATATCTTTCCTCCTACCAACTGGACTCCACTATGAAATGGCCAGGCTTGCTATTGACCTTATGCATGACGCTGCCGTTGGAAGCGGGAATTGCGTTTGCGCACGCCTTTCCGGCCTCCGAGCAGCCTAAAGTAGGATCCATGGTTCAAACGCCGCCCTCAACCGTTTCGATCACCTTCGACGATTCGATTGAGCAGTCATCCGTGCGGCTCGATGTCTTCGATAGCAACGGCAATCAGGAAGCTGCCGGCCCGCCACAGGTCGAAAAACACGGCCATCGCCTGTTGGTTCCAGTCAAGAAACTTCCAGCCGGCATTTACACCGTAAGGTGGAGTGTAACCGCCAAGGATGGACATCCCACCGAAGGCGCTTACGAGTTCACGGTAAAAGATTCAGGCAAGTAGTATCGTGGATCTCCGAGCCACCCTCCCGTCATTCCCGATGAACTTACCATTGGATTAAAATCATCTCAGCGCAAAAGCCGGGACCCATTGCAATCAGCAACCCGTATGATCCGGAAGTTGGGCTGCGCTTAAGCATCGTTTCCTCCAGGACCAGCAACACAGAGGCGGAGGAAAGATTGCCGAAACGGCGCAGGCAATCCCATGAAATCGCGAGGTCGCGTTCCGACAGTTGCAGCGCGTCGCGGATTGCATCGAGCACCTTCGGTCCGCCGGGATGCAGGATCCAGTTCGAGATGTCCTTGCTGCACAGGCCGCATTCCGACAAAAATGTCTCGACATCGCGAGCCAGCCGTTCCCTGATCAGAGCCGGCAGACGGGGCGAAAGCAGCACCTGGAAGCCGCGCTCCGAAATATCCCAGCCCATGATGTCTTCGGTTTGCGGATAAAAGAACGAACGGCTGGCGGCAATCTCGGGACCGTCGCAACCGCGCTCAGCGCCCGCTATCACGACCGCGGCGGCGCCATCGGCAAATAGTCCGGTCGCAATCAAGTTAGCGGTGGTGAGATCGCCAAGCTGGAGTGTCAGCGAGCAGATTTCGACCGCTAGCAGGACTGCCACCTGATGCGGGTAGGCTCGCACATGATCCGCCGCCCGCGTGAGTCCGACCGCTCCGCCTACGCATCCCAACCCGAACATAGGCGTTCGCTTGATGTCGGTCGGCAGGCTCATGCGATTGATCAGGTGGGCATCCAACGAGGGACTCGCGATTCCGGTCACCGACGTGACCACCAGCGCACCCATCTCGCGCCGTGCGAAACCGGAACGCGCGAGGGCCGCATCGATCGCTCTCTCACCCAAATCCTGGGCAACTTCCAGCCACGCCTTATTGCGCTGGCCCCAGCCCTTGAAGTTTTCGTACTCAGCCAGCGGCAACGCCAGGTGTCGATATTCCACCCCGGTCCGCGAGTGGATGCGCTCAAACAGTGCGGGTGATGACAGTTGTTCGGCCCAGATATTCCCGAGCGCCTCCATCAGAACGTTCTGCCGGAAACGGTTGCCCGGTAATGAACTGGCCACCCCGGCTAATTTCATCGCATTAACTCCTCTACCGGCGCCGAATCAGTCAACTCTCAACGTCCAGCAGCGGCTCACTAACTGCAAGACGGCGCGATGAAAATCTTATTCAAACGGTTTGGGAGGCAGCCTCGGGTTGGATTTGGTACTTGGCGGCAACCGCTAGTGGTGTGGCGTTCCGTTATGTTTACGAGGTTATCATCCGCACGAGATTCTGCGCTTGGGCAGGCTGCGCTCAAAATGACATGATCAGTCCTGCATTAAGAATCCGGTTCAGGCGGCGAACGCTTCGCATCGTTGATAGCGGCCGTGTTCGATCGCGGTGGCAGTGCCGGCGTCGAGTATCAGATAGTGCCCGGCGGTGCAGTAACCGGCCAGGTTGGATTTTCCAACCGGCTTGCCGGACTCGACCAATTCGATCACCGGCTGTGTGTCGTTTATGCCCTTGATGCGTCGGTAATGTGAACTGCGGTTGTATACCATCCGGGTACAGCCAGCCGGATGGCGATCGTCGATTCGCAATCGTTTCGCGGTCGTTACCTGAAGCGATTCCACTCCATTGCTGAATAGATTTTTATTTCGCCGCATGGCCCGCATGATTTGCGGAAGATCAACCATCCATCCGGCGATTACCGGACGGTTCTCCGCCGGTTCCGGCACCGGTGGCGTGAGAGCATCGGCGCTCGAGGGCAGGACCATCATCGTACCGGTGCACGCCTGACCCGCCGAGACCGGCACGATTGCGGCGTAAGCGCGATCGTTGCTGCGGCCCGCGTAGCCCCATCCCAGAGTAAGATACTCGGTCGAGACGCACGGCCGTTCGAACAGTCCCGTCATCTCGAATGCAGCCGCGCGATCGCCACGTTCGGCGTTGATTTTGAGTGGTCGCCGGAAACGCACCTGGTATGCAAATGGCTGCGCATCGGAATTAATCCGCGAGGCCGCCGCGTCGATCGCCTGCGCCGCGCTCAATAGCGAATTGTCATCGGATACCGACACCGGAATCGCGCCGCCGCCAAGGTCGCCGAGCGCGGTAAAGGCGCACGAAGTGGCAGTAGTGGGAGCAGCAACCGGGGGCGTGGCGCAACCGGCGAGTAGCTGGAAAATCATCAAAACGATTGCCGCCCCCAGGCATGGCGCGGGCGGCAATCTCAAGTTAGACGACCAGGTCCGAAATAAGCTCATCGTGAAAATTCGTAGCGTGAGATACGATTTAATTCCAGAGGTTCTGCCACCACGGATGCGCTTGTTCGGTTAAATTGAGCCCAATTCGATGCATTACCATTCCCACATCCCATCCGGTGAGATCGGCCAGATTTCGAGCCTGCTGCTCGCGCCGCTGATCGAGAGTTTGAAAATACGTGGCTGCCGCGGGGCAAAGCTGCGGCGATCCCTTCCATGGCCGATGCAGAACATAGCGCACTTGGAACGGGTTGGCATCACCAGTTTCCTGAAAGCTGAGGTCCTCGGGAAAGGTGCCCGCCGAGTACCTGACGTGAAGCCGCGTCAGCCTCGCACTTCCGCCGGATCCCTCGAAACCCACACCCGGCATCATGCCGCCGGGCGCGCCCAACATGGGGCGTGGATAGTTTGAGCCTTGATAGTTTTGCGGCGGCAGCCAGAAGACGCCCAGATCGCGCAGCTCCGCATTACTCAGCGGCTGCGCGGCGCAAGGATCGCAAAAGTTCATGTTCCAGAAGTACTCGGTGAACACCGCGCGCAAATCATTGACCTTGGACTGATGATCGAAAATCGCGCCGTAGGTTTTTGAAAAATCGTCGCGCACGAACTGCGGTACATCCTCGCCGCTCGGCATTGGGATGGTGCGATAGTTGGTGGCTTCGACGCGCCCGCTTTCGGTCAGTAGAAAGATCACCAAATCCTGCGGACCATCCGCGTTTACCATCCCCAGCCGAATCGGCAGCATGAACTTCGGCGACTCGAACGCGAACTGAAGCGGCCGCAGGTAATCGACTCCAGTTTTGGCCTGCTCCTTCAGATTCACCCGTGCGACAAAAAATTTCATCCCATCGCGGATGTACGGCGCGAGCGCGGCGGCCGCGCCCGGCGGAATCCGATAGCCGTTTTGACTTAACCAGGTTTCCAGTCCGTCGGACTGTTTGGCCGACAGGATCATGATGTCGTACTCGCCCACCGTGTACTGCGCTTCGATCTTCACCCCCAGTGCAGCGGCGGAATTTTGCGCTCGCCGCATTGCCTCATTTGGCATCTCCATCCCAACGCCAGCGGAGGGCGCCATGGGCTGCGGATAATTTATCGGGCAGGGATTGGGATCGTCGTACTCGACCAGGCGCGGCGCGCTGTAGTCGTCGAGATGCTTCACTACTGCGGGATCGCCGATATGAATCTGTCCGCGCTGCAACACCACCGGCACCGGCACCACCATCGCGAACTGCGACAGATCGCCCTGGTAGTCGCTCATGATCGTGATTACGGTCTTGTCCTCATGATGCACCAGCACCACCTTCGAGGCGTGATTTCGCAAAGTAGCGTTAGCTTTCCCGACGTAGAAGCCGCAAAACGCGATCGCGTTGATTGGCGCTGCGAGCCAGATTGCGATCGCGAGCGCGATCATGCTCGTCATCCGGGTTAATTCCCACTTCATGGCGTTCTCCTTTTACTCTCCAGTTAAATTGCGCGAACGGAAAAATTGCGTCGAAAACCATCACGCCTGGAGCGCTCAAGAACAGCGCCCACATCAGCGGATTGGTCTGGTAGAAATGAAACTCCAGCACCGCCGCGAGCATCGCCACGGCAGCCGCATGGACCACTCGTCCGGCGCGCGAATCCGGACTGGTGCGCGGATCGGAAATCATGAAAAAAGCGAAAATGAGCACCGATCCGTTCAATAAATGATGGGTCATCACCGCCGGACGTTGCCCGAGCCACAGCACCCTGCCAAACAACAGCGCACCGTACGATCCAACGAAGGTCAGACTGCTGTCCTGGCGGGCCGCGCGCGACACGACCATCGTGCCAGCCACCGCGATCCAGCCGGCCAGCGCCACGCTATGGCCCCATTGTCCGGGCGAGAGCCACACGTGAGGCATCGCCACCAGCGCGAAAATCAGGCCGAAACACGAGGGGTTGAACAGATGTTTGCGGCGGAACCGGAAGATCGATTTCGATCCGATCGCGACGGCAGCGGCGACCGGATGAACCCATGCCGAATCTGCGCGGAGTAAAAGCGTGAGGCTGAGCGAGGTGATCAGCGCGCTGCGATAATTAGATGGCCGCGCGGCGATTCGATCTGAAACCGATTCGGCGCACAAGGCGGCGGCAAAGGTCAATATCACCTGTCCCGCGCTCAGATCGAAATCGCGCCACCAAACGCCGAACGCGAGGATCGTTCCCAGGCCAAGCACCTGCATCAGGCGCGGATCGGCGGGAAGCCTGATACCAATCGTTCGCCAACGCGATATCTGCACGATCATCACAGATGCCCTCGTGGTTTGAACGGGGCGCCTGCAATCTCTTGCAAATTTTTTTAGAGTGCGCGGAAAAGATCTGAACTACTGGATTTGCCAGCTATGGCCACCATCGCTAGTTGCATAGCGGATGCCGTCGGTGGCCGTCACGATCGCGGCGTCGGCGCTGCTCGCGCGCACCGAAACCAGATTTGCGGAACTCGGCGAATTGATAGCGGCCCAATGGTTACCGTCCACGGTGCGCAACACCGTGCCCCCGTTGCCCACTATCCAGCATACGGAAGCCGACGGGGCGGAGGCGGAATTCAGGTCGCTGGTGACACCGGGGATACGAACAAAGGTCGCCGCGTTGGTGACGTAGCGCGCGATTTGACCCTTGCTACCGTAGGTCCATCGCACCGAGCCGTCCGGCGAAACCGTCGATCCGTGCGCCCATCCGGGCTTCGCGAAATAGGGTACGGGTCGGGCGCGAGAACTTTCCGCCTGCACCCCTTCGGACAATGCGCCGCCGGAGGCTGCGGCCATCGTGCCGGCACCCGGCGCTGCTATGCCCGCCGAATGGCTGATTGCCGCTCCTGCCGCGGCCGGGCCGGGCGCGCTGGCGGCAAGTTGTGGAATTGACAGCGCAGCCGAAGTGCCTAGCGGAGGCGGCGAACTCGCTCGCATTCGTTCTGCTGCGAAGCGCCGCAAAGCCGGTTGCCTTCGCCTGGGAACCTCAACCCTCGCAGGGGCTTGACTGATGGGGGAGCCGGCGGCGGGTAGCTTGGGCACCGATAACGCTGGCGAGGTGGCCGGCGCTGACTGCATTGCCAAACGCATCGGCTGCGCCGCCTCCTGCTGATAGTACTCGCGGCCAAGACCCACGGCGACGATCACGCCGATTGCACCGGCGATCGCGAACCCCACCGGCGCGCTGAACCACCATCGCCGCAGTCCGGTTTCCACCGCAAGTGCATCCGTGGCGGCCTGCGCCAGCATCGCGAGTTCCGCCCGGCAAGCGCCGCATCCGGCAAGATGGCTTTCGATTCGATCGCTTTCCGCAGCGCTCAGAGCATGTTCATAGTAGGCGGCGAGCGCCGCCGCCTCGCAACATTGTTCCCGATCGCGAAACTCGCCCGCGCGCAGGCGATGCGTCAACAGCGTATCGAATCGATCGTTATTTTCGCCGGTGGCCAATTTTACTCCATCAGGATTGGAACGATCCGCCGGGCTTTTGTTGCATCCCAACTGATGCGGGCGGCGTCAGAATGGCTAAATCGAAAGACCATCCCTCGATGGCGTCATTATAACACTGACGAATCTGCGCGGGGCTTAAACCGTCCGACCGCAGGCTGCGCTCGACCCATTTACGCGCCGACTCGCGAGCGCTTTTCAGGCGGCGCGAGACCGTCCATTCGCGTTCATTCAGTAGCCGTCCAATCTCCTTGAGCGTGAGACCGTCGGCATAATAATAGGCGAGCCTCATCCGATCGCGCGGCTTAAGCACCGTCAACGCGTCGCGCAAAGCGGCACTAACTTTCGCCAGGCTCCGTTCACGGTCGGACTGAGAGTGATCGGGCGAAACCGCGAGCTTGCCCGCCTCGACGCTATCGAGCGGTTGGTCGAAGCGTTGCGCGCGCACCGAATCGATATGCCGCCGCGCGATCACTGCGCGCAGCCAGCCCGCCAGCGAGCTACGCCCATGAAAATAGGTCAGCAGCGAGCGACGCTCGCCTGCGCCAGCGCGAATTCCGTACAGATCGGCCCACAGCGAATCGGCCAGCTCACGGCTGCTTTCATCGCGCGTGATCGCGCGCGCCGCCGCGTACAAAATCGGGCGATACAAGGTGATGAATTCCTCCCATGCCGATGGGTCGCCAGCCGCCAGCGCGCAGCCCAGCGCGAGGTCCGCCGCATGGACCGACGCCAGATAACCCTCGACTGCCGCCGACGACGAATCCGGCAGCGCACAGATGCCTCGGTAGAGTGCTTCGTTAAACGTCGCGCGGGTAACGCGCCGCGCGTCGGCCCCGCTGCGGGAATAGACTTGTGCGATCGTGGCGGCGTAGCGATCGATCAATTCATCAAATTCATCGCGAGCCGGCGGCGATCCCATCTGGCAGACCCCGCTTCAGCGACCGCCCGAGCGCAGCCGCGGAACATAATGCTGAACGCCGGTATGCGTCCGCTCAATCTCGCGGATCAGTTCCTCGAGATCGTCGGGATGCTCGATGAAATCCATGGCCGAGGTATCGACCACCAGGAGCGGAGTTTCTTCGTAATAGAAGAAGAAATCGCGGTATGCGGCTGACAGCCGCTCGAGGTATTCGACGCTGATATGACGCTCGAAGTCGCGCTTGCGCCGCCGCAGCCGCTCGATCAGCACCTCGGATCGCGCCCACATATAAATGACCAGGTCCGGCTTCGCCATCTGGGCGTCGAGCAGCTTATAAATTTGCTCATAGAGCACCAGCTCTTCGGGCGACAGATTCAGGGTGGCGAAGATACGGTCCTTGCTGAACAGGTAATCGCAGACCGTTGCCTGGGTGAAGAGTTCGCGCTGGACCAGCTCGCGCTGCTGCCGATATCTAATCAGTAGAAAATAAAGTTGCGCTGGAAAAGCAAATTTGTCGGGATCTTCGTAAAAGCGGGCGACGAATGGATTGCTTCCGGATTCATCCAGCACCAGACGCGCGCTGAGCTTTTCCGACAGCATGCGGGCGAACGAGGTTTTGCCGACTCCGATCGGCCCCTCAACCGCTATATAGCCGCGCTGAGGCTTAACCGGGCTCGCGGGCTTTTGCTCGACCACCCTCTTTTTTGTGAGCTTCCGCCTCGGCCTTCCGAGGGCGCTAATTGGCCGGCGCGGGCAGTGGGAAGTGAACCCGTTCCTTGGCAACGCTCAGCAGTTCGACGCTGGCGCCATTATTCGCAAACGCCGCGATAATCTCTTCCACCAGCCACTCCGGAGAGGAGGCGCTGGCCGTGAGTCCCAGCGCATGAACCGCGCTCAACATTCCCGCTTCGACATCCGCGATCGAATCGACCAGGTAGGCGCGCCCACCATAGGTCCGCGCCACCTCCACCAGGCGGTTGGCGTTGGAACTTTGCTTGGATCCGACCACCAAAATGGCATCGCTGATGTTGACCAGTTCCTTGACCGCGTTCTGGCGATTCTGGGTGGCATAGCAGATGTCATCGGTTTTGGGTGTTCGCAGCGCAGGGAAACGGCGCTTGAGGGTCTGCATGATTTCGCGGGTGTCATCGACACTGAGCGTGGTCTGCGTCACCGCCGCCACCCGCTCGGCATCGGGAACCTCGATCACCTTGGCCTCTTCCACGCTCCCCACCAGCAGTACGCGGCCCGGAGCGACGCCCAGCGTCCCTTTGACCTCTTCATGCCCGGCATGTCCAACCAGGATGGTCGTGCGCCCCTCGTCGGCGTAGCGGCTCACCTCCAGATGAACCTTGGTGACCAGCGGACAAGTGGCATCGATAACCCGCAAGCCGCGGGATCGTGCGCGATCCCATTCGCTGGGCGCAACGCCGTGGGCGCTGAAGATCACGCGCTGACCGGCGGGTACCTCGTCGAGGTTCTCGACAAAAATCGCCCCTTCGGTTTCCAGCCGTTCGAGCACGAAGCGATTGTGAACAATCTGATGTCTTACGTAGAGCGGCCGGCCGAAACTGCGCAGGGCCTCGCGCACCGCCTCGACCGCGCGATCGACGCCGGCGCAGAAGCCGCGTGGCTCAGCCAGAATTATGCGTTTAACGGTGTTTTCGGGTGCAGGAACCATCGATGCCTTCAATATCCGATACTGTCCGGGCGGTCAACTTCGCCACAAACTCGCCCGTTCGACTCACTCAATCGATCTGGCGGCCGGATGAGGCGGATGCGAGGTTTGGCATCCGACCCACAACTCGCCGCCTTCGAAATATTCCTTCTTCCAGATCGGTACAATTTCCTTGATCCGATCGATCGCGAAGCGGCAGGCCTCGAAGGCTTCGCCCCGATGGGCCGCCGAGACCGCGATCGCGACCGAGGTCTCGCCAATATCCACGCGGCCAATCCGATGCGTGATCGCAATTTTTACGATACTGAAACGATCGTTGGCTTCATCGGCGATCTTGTGCATCTCGCTGAGCGCCATCGGCGCGTACGCTTCATACTCGAGTCTGAGCACCCGCCGTCCAGCGTTCTCGATCCGGGTGGTGCCGGCGAAAGTGACCGCCGCGCCGGCGCGCGGATCGGCCACCGCCGACTGGAGTTCATCGAGGTCGATGCGATGCTGAACGATTTTGATCGGTCCGATCCAGGCCGGATCGCTACCCCCGCTAACCGGCGGGATGAACGCGACCTCGTCGCCGGCGCGGGGCCGGTAATCGCCCTGCACGTATTCATGATTAACCGCGAAACCGACGCTGTCGCGATGCCCTCCGAGGGCGGGAAATTCCACCATCAGCAGACGCCACATCTCACCGACGGTGGTGCCCTCCGGGAACTCACGGCTGAGTTCACCGGCGCGGGCGCGTTCGCGCAAGGTGGCGAACAGCTTGATATTCACCGTATTCATAGGTTCAAGAGTTGCGCCATATGACCCAATTCCGGCAGCAACAGCTTTTCGAGCGCCAGCCGGCAGGCGGTCGGCGATCCCGGCAAGGCCACGACAAGCTTACCCTTAACCACCCCGGCGAGCGCTCGGCTCAAAAAGGCGGCCGGTCCGATTTCCTGGTATGAAAGCATCCGGAACAGTTCGCCGAAACCTTCCAGCTCCGTTTCGAGCATCGGCCGGACCACTTCGATCGTGCAGTCGCGCGGAGCTATCCCCGTACCGCCGCTCAATATCAGCGCACCGGCTAACTCGATACCGTTGACGATCGCCCGCTCGATAAGCTCGGGGGTGTCGGGCACGATCTCATAATGGACCACTTGATGGCCCGCGCGCTCGACTAGATCGCGAATCACTCTGCCACTTTCGTCGGTATCAGGCGTGCGCGTATCGCTCAGAGTGATGATACCGACCCGGACCTGAGTGCGATCGTGCTTATGATGCTCGTGAACGGCCACGATCCTAAAAGTATCCGATCGGCAGCCGCGGTTTAAGCGACGCTGCGAGGGTTGCCAGACCGATCCGGAACTCAACGTAAACGGATATTGAACGCCTGGCGGCCTTTTTCGCCGGGCTTCACTTCAAACTGGATCTCTGTGCCTTCGCGCAAATCCTCGAAATAAACCTTTGGCGACAACCGCGAACGATGAAAGAAAACTTCCTCGCCGCCGTCGTCCGGGATGATAAAGCCGAACCCCTTGTCTGTGACTACCTTCTTGATAGTACCGAACACCATCGCCTCCGTTCGAGCCATGTTGGCATTCCGCTTTCACGCCACGTTATCACATTAAGCCGGTTTTCGGCATGACGAAGTTCGTTATGCGAAGCGCTCAGGCGTGAATCAGGCCGGAGATGCCGGCCACGAACAGCGGCGTGAGAATCCATCCGGAAAGGATGTGCGCCCATAGATAAATCCGTAGCGCCCCGCCCTCGATTTTGCCTATATCGCGCTTAAGCGAAAAAAACCTGATCTGATGATCGCGGATGTGGCGCGGGTTCGGACGCCAGTGCGCCGCCTGATGAAGATCGACCAGCGGCAAAAAATTTTCCAATGAGTACACAAATGCATTAAACGGCGGATAATGCGCCGGGCACTCGCCCCCGAGAAAGGATTGGTAGGCGTGGTGCTCGGTCGGCGTCACCAATCCCGCCCGGTAACCCCATCCGAACAGAATGCTGCCAAAAATCACGAAGCCAACCATCCACCACAGCGCCTGCAAGGGACGATAGCCGTATCCGATGGTTACCTTCAGGAGAAATTGCCAGATTCGATCGGCCACGCTAAGGCCGCCGAAACGCAACCGCGCATCGCGTTTCGCAATCAAGACGCTGACCGCCTCCTGCTCGCGCCCGCTGTTGTTCAACACCTGCGCCAGTTGGTTGAACGGTTGTGAACGGTAGCCGGGCTTTTGCAACGAGAGCCAGCGCAGGCGGGTGGCGGCATCGTCGGGCGCTTCGCCGAAGTTTTTGTACTCGAATCCGTTGAGCATTAAATGGCCTGCCGCCGGCCAACTTTCAGGGCTATCCCAAAATGCCCCCGCCTCGGCATCTTCAAGATCGAGGATGGTCCGGGGAGTGACGGCGATCTGCGTCCAGTAGAGCGTTCCACCTATTCTGGCACGCTCGGCATCGAGTCCCGTCGCTCCATCGCCGATAAAGTCAACGTGATTGAAGCTCAAAGATCCTCCAATCGTGCTGAGGCGGAAATCCACCATGCCGTCGCTCTCAAACTCCTGATGGAACAGCGCGTCACCGCCGATCGTCGCGCTGATCGCGGAAACGGCGGGCTGACCATCGCCATGAAAACGGCCGGCGCTAAAATTAAGATCGCCGTCCACTTTGGCCCGGAATAAATCGACGCTCGCATAGCTGCCCTGTCCGAGCGTGAAATCGCCGTGCACCATCGCCTGCGCCGCTTCCACTGGGCCGATCGCGTCGCGGCGGAAGTCGAGCGCACGAGTATCCGCGTATGACAGATTGATTCCCTCGGATACGGCGCTGTTCACGATCGTGATAGGTGCGCCAACATGCATGAAGGACAGATCGAGCGGACCGACGATGCGCGCGCCGGCAATCCCGATTCCACTTGGATGCACATCACGAAGCGCCTCGGGGTTGCTCACCAGCCATGCCAGCAGCGGTGCCCGAATGGTTCGATCGCTACCCCACTGCGAGGCCTTCGCCGCCAGGTTCGAGGGATTGGAAGGATCGGAACTAGGACCGATCCAGGCAAGATCGCGCCGTGGCGCATAGTCGAGCAACTTTGATTCGGCCGCGGAAAGGTTGCCGAATACGGCCTGCGCCATCTGCTTGAGCGCAGCCGCTTCAGACATATCGGCCTGACCGGAGAACGCTACCGTAGCTCCGATAGCGATCGCGAACGGCACCGCGATCCATATCGACATTTTTCGCACCGATATCACTCCCCTGCCCTGCGCGCGCCAGCCGACAGTTATTCGAGAAGCGATCGGTTATGCAAGCCGCGTGGTCCGCCCCTCATCAAACCGACTCGAATGCGGCCTAACCGCAATGATGGCCTTGACACCCTGCCCGCTGTGCGCGATTTTCGCGCCATGGAACGACTCGCAAACAAAGTTGCAGTGATAACTGGCGCCGGCGGCGGACTCGGCAGAAGCTACGCGCGCCGGCTCGCTTTGGACGGTGCCGACGTGGCGATCTGGGACATCAACGGCGATGGCGCGAATCAGACGGCGCAACTGGTGTCGGAGACCGGCCGCCGCGCAATCGCGTTCAAGGTTGACGTCACCCGCGAGGACCAGGTGGCCGCGGCCGCTAAAGACAGTTTCGACGCGCTGGGACGGATCGATATTCTGGTCAACAATGCGGGGATTGTGCGCGACATCGCGCCCGCGCCGATCGAATCAATTAAACTCGAGGATTGGAATCACATCCTCGCGGTCAATCTGACCGGCGCTTTCCTGGCCAGCAAAGCTTTAGTGCCGTATCTGAAGCGCTCCGGCCGCGGCGGCAAGATTATCAATATTTCGTCCGGCACGGCGCTGCATGGGGGCTCGATCAGGCTCGATTACATATGCTCCAAAGCCGGCATTATCGGACTGACGCGGGCGCTGGCCGTGATGCTCGGTCCGGACTGGATCAACGTCAATGTAATCGCGCCCGGCCCGGTGCCGTACACGCTGCTCGATCGCGATCAGGGTGCGCCGCCGGTCGAATCGGACCCGCGCTTTCCGCCCGAAATGCTGTACGCTGCTCGCCCTCTCAAGCGCGAGATTCAGCCGAACGATATCGAAGGATTGGTGGCGTTCCTCGCCTCGCCCGAAAGCGACATGATCACCGGCCAGTTGATCGCGGTCGATGGCGGGCGGGTCTTCGTCGGCTGAGGAAGCTCCGCACAAGTCACTCTGAGCGCAGTGAAGAATCCGGGGATTCTTCACTGCGCAGACTCCGTTCAGAATGACGTCCTGACCGTCGCCGAGCTTCCTTGGCGGCAGCGAGGGGGCCGCGCCTGATGAGCGCCGACATCAGATCTACTTGATGTAAAAAGCTTCGGGCGCGGGACGATAGACGCGCGCCAGCCATAGTGGCCGCCGCAGACCGCCGGGCCCCGGAGCCGATCGGGCCAGCTCAAGCCATCTGCGATACACTTCGTGGGACTTGTTGGTATCGACGAAGATATCGCCGTAGCGATCGCCCGGATCTGGTTTCGTCACCGTCACCTTTTGATGCCAGCAGTGCTGCCCGCTGATGGGGTCGGGTTGCACCGGGAAGGTAAGATTTTGATGCACGCCGGCGTCGTGCCACCAGATTCGTTCGGAGTCGGGGTCGTTGCTGGCGAAGGGCTCGACGCCGTTGCGCTGGCGCATGGTCCATTGGCCCTTGTTGGCTTGCGAAAGATCGACCAGTGCAGAGGACCATCGCTCGCCGCCGGAGTCGGGCTTGAGCCGCCAGCGTCCCAGATGATGCGAACAGGCGACCACGCCGGGTCGGATCCCTTCGGTGACCCATACCTTGTCGACGAACCAGCCGATTTCGGTGGCGACTTTGAGCAGATCGTTAGTTTCGACTCCCAACCGCCGCGCATCCTCGGTGTTGAGCCACAGCGGATTGCTATGCGAAATTTCGTTGAGCCACTTGGCGTTACCGGATCGGGTATGCACCAGCGTGGGCAGACGAAAGGTGGGCAGCAGCAGCATTTCGCCGCGCGTACGATCGATCTTCGACCAGTGAACGTGGCTTCGGATGTAGCACGGGACTGAATATTCCGGCCATTTCCATTGCTTGAGCGTCGGCGCGTAGAATTCAAGTTTGCGCGATTGGGTGGGAAACCCGGCGCAGTATTTTTCCTCGATTTTCACCCCGACCGCGGTTCCGCCCTTGCTCAGAACGCCGGTTTTTGACTCGATCGTACTCTGCTGGACATCGCTCTCGCTGACCGCTTTCTCGTGCGTATTGTAGACCCCGTCCTCGATTAGAAACGCGCCGTATTTGCGCATGTACTGGAGCGGCGTCAGATTTTCCTTTGCTGCCGCGGCGGGCAGGCCAGGCACGCTATGCTCGAACATCCAGCCGTAAAATTCATCGAGGGTAAGTTTCTCGCCCGGCCGGTATGGTGACTCGAAATACTTGCGGATGCCGAGGCTGCCGTCGGGATCGATTCGCCATGAAAGCTCGATCCAGAATTCATCCTCCTCCCAGACCTCGCCGAGACCGGCTTCGCGATTGGCTTCCCAGCCGGTCTTGAATTTACGTCCGGCGCGTTCCATGGCGGTGCGCAGCACCGGCTGGCGAAATCCGATCCAGCGTGCGGCGTGGGTTTCCTGACTCATCAAATCGTGACGTTCCGGCGCGTGACCCATCGGCAGCACATAGTCGGCGAACCATGCGGTCTCGCTCCAAATCGGAGTCAGGCAGGCATGCCGCTCGACCTTGCTTTCATCGCTGAGAGCCTCGATCCAGCTCATGCCGTCAGGGTTGGTCCACACCGGATTGTAGACGCGGGTAAAATACATGGCGAGTTTTCCGCGGCCTTCCTTGAGAAAATGAGGCAGCAGAAAACTCATCTCGAAAAACGCGAGCGGGAACTCGCGCGGCCACATCATCTCGTTCCAGACGTTGGGCGCAGGCGGCATCAACGGCGGCGCCGGGATGTACTTGTCGCTGGCGTTCGGATGGGTACCGCCGACGGTGCCCACCGCGCCCATCAGCACCACCAGGAACTCCAGCGCGCGCGCCACCTGCCATCCGCCGAGGTTACCGGCGGCGGCGTTACGCCATACATGAGTGGCGAGCGCCGAGCCTGCCCGTCCGACCTCGCGCGCCACCTCGACCAGCGTGGCGGCATCGCAACCCGATTCCTGAGCGGCGAACTCCGGCGTGTATTGCGCATAGAGCTGCTTCAACGCCGCCTCGAAGTTCTCGAAGGTGGGAGGCAGCTCCGGATGTTCGGCAGCGAGATATTCCTCCCAGTTGACCCATCGCCGTACGAACTCGCGATCGTACCATCCGTTTTCGATCAGCAGCCGGCAAATCGCCAACAGCACCGCTGCCTCGGTCCCGGGCCAGGTGGACATCCAGTAGTCAGCTTTGGAGGCGGTGTTCGACAGGCGGGTATCGATCGCGCAAATTTTCGCGCCGCGGGCTTTGGCCTCGATAATCCGTTGCGCGTGCGGATTGAAATAATGGCCGGCCTCCAGATGCGAACTCAGCAGCAGGATAAAGCGGGCGTTGGCGTAATCGGGCGAAGGACGATCGGCGCCATGCCAGAAGGCGTAGCCGGTACGGGCGCCGGCGGAGCAGACATTGGTATGGCTGTTGTGGCCGTCGATACCCCACGCATGCAGCACGCGCTGGTTGTAAAGCAGTTCATGGCCGGGACGGCCGACGTGATAAACGATCTCGTTGCGGCGATCCTCGACAATCGCGCGGCGAATCCGGCCTGCGATATCGTCCAGCGCCTCATCCCAGGTGATACGTTCCCATTTGCCTTCGCCACGGCGGCCGGCCCGGCGCAGCGGATGGAGAATACGTTCGGGATCCTGAATCTGATTGAGCGTCGCCGGACCCTTGGCGCAGTTGCGCCCGCGGCTTCCGGGATGGGCGGGATTACCCTCGAACTTGCGCACCCGCATGGTGTCGCGATCGACATAGGCCAGCAGGCCGCATCCCGCTTCGCAGTTGAAGCAGATAGTCGGCACCAGCGTGTAATGACGATCCACCTTTCGCGGCCAGTGCGCGGGATCGAATTCGGTCCAATCGTTCCACTTTTCGACCGGTGGAAAGCTCGCCAGGCCACCGGCGGGAGCGTCAAGTTCTTTCGCCGCGGGATTGAGCGGTTGAAGATTTTTTAATGACGTCATATTAGCTCAGTGGGACCGCCTGCCCCGCTTTGATCCAGATGTCCTCGAATTTCCACAGCCCGGCCAATGCCGCAAACGCAGCCACCACGAATGCGGCGGTGGCGGCCGGATCCGCGGCATTGAATCCAATCGACATGAGTATGATTGGAATCAGGACCCCGAGCACTCCGCACCCCATCCAAAAGCGTCCGCTGAGCGGGCCTTTGCTGATCAGGTCGGCGGCGCGGCGCAGGTCCTCGTTCATCGGCGCGAGATATAACTCGGTAAGCACCATCGCGAAGCCAATCGCGAGCGAGACAATTAGCAGCCAGGCAAGATCGGACACTATCGGCCGCGCCGAGGCGACACTCGCGATAATTAGCAGGATCGCCGAACCTGCGATCACCGCCTGCGCAATCAAATGCCACAGGAAAAGCGGACTCTGCCACAGTTCGCGGCCCTTGGCCTGCGCAAACAGAAACGCCGTATAACCGGCGGTGGCCAGTCCGAGCGCGGTCGCGATCGCGCCGACAAAGCCCGGAACGTATCCCATGAACCAGACGCAGCCGAGCCACGCCATCGCGGCCCCACTGTACAACATCAAGATGTAGGCGCCCCAGACCAGCCACGAACTGAAATTCGGCTTGGTGAGTAAAAAGTAGAAGCGGTCGGGACGTTTCAGATCGGCGACCAATATCGCCGAAGTCAGGCCGGTGAAGCCCAGCGCGATAATCGGACTCGCGAGCGCGGTGGTCGCGTCGGCCCGGCCGAATAGAAAAGAAACTATCGCGGCGACGATCAGCACGCCCGCGGCGATCGATTTGGTCCACAGATAAGCGGCGGCCTTCGCGCCCCATGGCATCGGATGCGCGATGTCATAGACTTCGCGCGCAGCGCCCGGAATGTCGTTACGCGCCGGCGTGCGAGCGGCATTGGAAAGCTGGTCCGGCCGGCGCTCGGCCCACAGGTATGCGGGTTGCGTTGAGAGCATCGTAGGCTGCAACAGATCGCCGTCGACGCCGACATAAAAAAGTTTCGGCTCAGTGCCCTTATGCGGTTTGCGCGCGGTGACCTTTTGCGTGGTGATCGTGCGTGCGATGCGGCTCGCCGGATCATCCAGATCGCCCGCGATAATCGCCTGCGTGGGACATACGATTACGCAGGCCGGTTCGAGCTCCATCTCGATCCGATGAGCGCAATAGTTACATTTCGCCGCCGTATTGCTGTTCGGATCGATATACAACGCATCGTAGGGGCAGGCCTGCATGCAGGACTTGCAGCCGATACAGCGCGAGCTATCGAAATCGACGATACCATCGGAGCGCTTGAACAAGGCGGTGGTTGGGCAGATCTCGACGCACGGCGCGTTGTCGCAATGGTTACAGCGCAGGACTGCGAAATGGCGCGAGGTGTCGGGGAACTGGCCCTTCTCGATGTATTTGACCCAGGTTCGGAAGACGCCGACCGGAACCCCATGCTCTTCTTTGCAGGCCACCGTGCACGCATGGCATCCGATACATCGATCCTGATCGATTACGAAGCCGTATCGCAATTGTCTTTTCCTCGTCCCGCCTGAGCCGAATCGGCTCTTATCGTAAAGTGTGCTTCGCGAAAGAACAATCGGCTTTCAAGCATGTTCCTGACGGTGAGCCGCTGACCTGGCGCCTTTACGAATGCGCCTGGCCGGCTTGGCGATTTCACCGCGCTGCTTGCGCAATTCAGCGGCGCGCGCGTGACGATCGTCGTATTCGTGACCGCGGCCCAGATGGTACGCCGCGAAGCGATCCGCGGCCTTGTCGTTCATCCAGCAAAAGCGCGCCGCGGGGGGCACTGGCGGAGCGAGTGGACGGGTCAGCGAATCGATTTCCCGTTCGCCTGACACATTCCGATTGGCAATCGCAAATTGCGATATGACTCGCGGCGCCAACCGCGCGCAGGCCGGACATCGGCGTTTGCGGTTGCGCTCGCCAAGATCGGCGAGGCCCTCGAACGTCAGGTCACAGCCGGGGCAAAGCCATTCGTACAGCGGCATCGGCTACTCAATCCAACTCGCGCGGATTTTCTTTCCAGTCATCGGGATCGTGAGTGATCCACAATTGCGCGCCGGAGATATCGCGAATCGATTTTATACGCTGCAACGACTGCCGCGCCTGCATATGGTTAACGCTGAAAGGCATCGCGATTTCGTGTTCGAGCGAGGCCCGCGTATGTACGGTGTCGCCGGTGATGAGCACTCGTCGATGGGGCAGATTGACGAGGATAGAACATTCGCCCGGCGTATGGCCCGGCGTGTACAGGAAAGTTACCGCGCCATCGCCGAACAGGTCCTGATCCTGCCCGAGTTCGATCCACTGGTAGTTACGAGTGGGAAGAAAATCTTCCAGTATGAAGGCCCAGCGGCGATCAGGATCGGGCCAGTAGGCGTAGCGCAACTCGCCGGCTCCCGCGATGAACTTCGCGTTCGGAAAATGGGTCAAGCCGCCGGCATGGTCGAGATGCCCATGCGAAAGCACGACGTATTTGACATCGCTGGCTTTATAGCCCACACGTTCGATCTGCTTATCGAGCGTCTCGCTTTTCTTCCACTCGAACGGCATGTTGGCCGCCATCGGTCCCCAATAAGCCACCGGATCATCGAGTATCTTCGGGTTGCACCCCGTATCGAACAGGATCAAACCTTTCGGATGCTCGATCAGAAATGACGGCGCCGGCAACGTGATCGGCGCGGAATCGGCGCCCAGCATCAGGAGCGATTTTGGCAGCGTCACCATCGCACCTGGCAGCGCCCAGATCTTTTGTGCTTTTCCGTCCGCCATATAGACCCTGCTTTAATTCCGTGGTGGAACCAACCTTCCCATCGATTGAGGCAGCCTGCGCGATATCTCGCACAGGATTTATGGTGCTGTCAAAACTATCCTGCGCGAAGACCGATCACGCGACCCGCCGCACCTTCGTGCTGCTCGAACGGGTTCGGCGGGTGCCGGCGATTTGATTGTTCCATTTGCGCCAGAACGATCGCAGTTGCTCTTCATCGACCGCCTGCGACTCGCGCACGATCCCGCGCGACATATCCGACCATTCAACTTCGCCCGCCGCGCGAAAGCCGCGCTGGCACGATTCCATCGCCTCATTATCGTCGGGCGTCGAAAGGCCGCCCGGACCGAGAAAGGTCAGGAAGTTATCCAGCCGCCGCGCGCGCCAAACCGGCGATTCATCGGCCGCCGCCAGCGACCATGCGCGAACTTCCATGTAATCGGGTGCGATCGGGTAAAAAGCACGGATTGTAATCCCCATGATGTCGTTGATCATCAAGTTGGGATAAATCAGCACGTTGCGATTCCATTCCGCGATCCGCAAGGCGCGCTGCTCGCCGAAGCGCGCCGTCAATCGCCGCCGGTTTTCCTCGATCTCGGCTTTGGCCTGCTCACCCCAGCGTGGATCCCATCGCAAACGCGGACGGCCCCAGTTGCCTTCGTATTCCTCAACCGCGTTGCCGTTGCCAAGTTCTTTGCCGAAACCGCGCACCGGCGCGCGGGATACGTCGTTGCCCACCACCCGCAGGTAATCGATATAGCTCTTGTGCAGCGGGGCGACGTGGTAGCTCTCGAGGCTGTTCTCGACCAGCATCTTCCAGTTGGCGCGAGTGGAGTACAGGTGCGTGCCGACGACGATCTCCATCCCGACCTCGGACTGATCCATGATGAGGTCGAGCTGCTCCTTCGCATTCGCCAGGTAAGTGACAAAGTCCTCAATATTGGGATCGAAGCTCAGGAAGATAAGCCCGCGATAGTTGGTGATGCGCGGCGGCGCCTTGAGGCCCAGTTCCTCTTTTTTGAAAGCCGGGCCGTAGCCGGCGGCATCGGGCACGCCAACCAGCTCACCGCGATTGTTGAATGTCCAGGCATGATAAAAGCATTGGAACGATTTGGCATTGCCTTCGGTTTCGCGGCACACCTCCGCGCCCCGATGGGTACAGCTATTGATCAGCACGCGAATCTCGCCGCCGCTGTCGCGGCACAGAATCACCGGACGGCCGGCGACGTTGCGGCTTTGGAAATCGCCCGGGTTTCGCACCTCGGTCTCATGGCCGACATAGATCCAGGAACGATCGAAAACGAGATCGCGTTCGAGCTCGAGAATCTCGCGCGAAGTATAGGCGCTGCGATGGACCTGAAAAGCGGCGCGCTTGGGATCGTCGATTACCAGATTTCGCGGACGGCCGTTCTGCATGGCGATTCTCTCCGTTGAGACGCGGGTGCGGCGCGAATTGGGAAGTACTGAATCAGTATCTATTGCATCGGGCCAATCCCCGCAATGCCGCGCAGCCCGCCTCAATGTTAAAGGGGCGGACGACCCCAAGATCGCCTCGCCCTTCGCAACAGATTTAATCTGCGAACCTATGCGGCGGTAGCCAGCGGATGGCTTGCGAACTCCAATCCGCCCGCCCCGGCGTCGATCCGGACCCGCGATCCGTCGCGGACGTCGCCGCTCAGCAGCCGCCGCGAGAGCGCGGTCTCCAGCTCGCGTTGGATCAACCGCTTGAGCGGACGCGCGCCGTATACCGGGTCGTAGCCATGCTCGGCGAAGTAGTCGAGCGCGGCATTGGTCAGCTCCAGCTCGATCTTGCGATCCTCGAGCCGCTTGCGCAGGCGGGCGAGCTGAATCTCGACGATCGCGCGCAATTCCTCCTTCGCCAGCGGATGGAACACCACGGTCTCGTCAACCCGGTTAAGGAACTCGGGCCGGAAGCTCTGGCGCAGCACGTCGAGGCATTGCTGCTTCATGCGCTCGTAGTCCTGGCCCTTGAACGACAGGATCAACTGGCTCGCGATGTTCGAGGTCATGATCACGACGGTGTTCTTGAAATCGACCACGCGGCCATGACCATCGGTCAGCCGGCCGTCATCGAGCAACTGCAACAGCACGTTGAACACGTCGGCGTGCGCCTTTTCGATTTCGTCAAACAGAATCACCGCGTATGGATGCCGTCGCACGGCTTCGGTGAGCTGGCCGCCTTCATCGTACCCGACGTAGCCCGGCGGCGCGCCAATCAGCCGCGCTACAGTGTGCTTTTCCATATATTCGGACATGTCGATCCGGATTAAGGCGTTTTCATTATCGAACAGAAACTCCGCCAGCGCGCGCGCCAACTCGGTCTTGCCGACCCCGGTCGGCCCCAAAAAGATGAACGATCCGATCGGGCGATTGGGATCGGCCAGGCCCGCGCGCGCTCGAATCACCGCGTCGGATACCGCCGATACCGCCTCGTTCTGCCCAATCACGCGCTGATGCAGATGATCTTCGAGATGGGCCAACTTCTCGACCTCGCCCTGCATCAGGCGCGAGACCGGAATGCTGGTCCAGCGGGCGACCACCTCGGCGATATCCTCGTCGTCGACTTCCTCCTTGATTAGCCGCTGGGCGGCGGCGCCTCCCTGGTGGAGCTGACTTTCATTTTCCGCCAGCCGCTTCTCCAAACCCGCCAGTTTGCCGTACTGCAACTCGGCCACCCGGTTGAGATCGTATTCACGCTTGGCCTTTTCGATTTCGAGCCGGGTCTGCTCGATTTCCGCCTTGAGACTGGCTACCCGGCCAAGTTCGGCCTTCTCGCTTTGCCATTGAGCCTGTAACGCCGAACGTTTCTCCTGGGCTTCCGCCAGCTCCTTTTCGAGCCGCGTCAGCCGATCTTTCGAGGCCTGGTCGGTTTCGCGCTTGAGCGCCTGGCGCTCGATCTCAAGCTGCATCACACGCCGGTTTATTTCGTCGAGTTCGACCGGCATCGATTCCTTTTCGGTGCGCAGCTTGGCGGCCGCCTCGTCAATCAGGTCGATCGCTTTGTCGGGCAGAAAACGATCGGCGATGTAGCGTTTGGAGAGCAGCGCCGCGGTCACCAGCGCGGAATCCTTGATCCGCACGCCGTGATGAACCTCGTAACGCTCCTTGAGTCCACGCAGAATCGAGATGGTGTCCTCGACGCTCGGCTCGTTAACCATCACGGGCTGGAAGCGCCGCTCCAGCGCCGCATCCTTCTCGATATACTTGCGATACTCATCGAGCGTGGTGGCGCCGATGCAATGCAGTTCGCCGCGCGCCAGCATCGGCTTGAGCAGGTTGGAAGCATCCATCGCCCCTTCAGCCGCACCGGCGCCGACCACCGTGTGCAGCTCGTCGATGAACAGGATCACCTCGCCGGCCGCATCGGTCACTTCCTTGAGCAGCGCCTTGAGCCGTTCCTCGAATTCCCCGCGAAACTTCGCGCCCGCGATCAGCGCGCCCATGTCGAGCGAAATCAGACGATGGTTTTTCAACCCATCGGGGACATCGCCCGATACAATCCGCTGCGCCAGACCCTCGACGATCGCGGTCTTGCCGACGCCGGGCTCGCCAATCAGAACCGGATTATTCTTGGTGCGGCGCGAGAGCACCTGGATGACGCGGCGAATTTCGTTGTCGCGCCCGATCACCGGATCGAGCTTGCCGGCCGCCGCGAGCTTGGTCAGATCGCGTCCGTAACGCTCCAGCGCCTGATAGGTGGCCTCAGGATTGGCCGAAGTGACGCGCTGGTTGCCGCGCACCTGCTTTAGCGCCGTCATCAGCTTGTCGGGGCTGAGCCCCGCGCCGCGCAGGATCCGCGAAGCCGCGCCGGCGTCACCGAGCATCGCAATCAGCACGTGCTCGACCGACACATAATCGTCCTTGAGCTTACCCGCTTCCTGCTCGGCGGCCGCCAGCACCCGTCCCAGCCGTTGCGTGACGTAGACCTGGGACGCGTCGGTGCCGCTACCGGTCACCTGAGGAATTTTGTTTAATTCCTCTTCGACTTTGGTGCGCACCACACGGGGATCGACGCCAGCGATACTGAGGATCGAAGACGCCAGGCCCTGCTCTTCTTCGAGCAGCGCGGCCAGCAGATGCTCGACATCGATGGCCTGATGATGAGCGGAAAGTGCGCGGCTCTGGGCACGGCCCATAGCCTCCTGGAGCTTTTCGGTAAAACGGTTAGCGTTCATAACATCTTCAATCTAACCATCCTCCGGTCCGCGACAATGCGCCCGAAGCCTCCGGTAACTCGAATTATCTACCTCTCATTGTCCTCTTCGCTGATGTTTTGCTAAGAGATGGGATCGGCCCTTCAGCCGGAGAGGATAGCTATGCGCGTAACTGTGACCATCAATGGGCAGCGTCGTTCTGACGAAATCGAGGATCGGCTGCTGCTGGTCCATTATCTGCGCGAGGTTGCGCAGCTTACCGGCACCCATGTCGGCTGCGAAACTTCGCTGTGCGGCGCCTGCACGGTGCTGATCAACGGTAAGGCGGTAAAATCCTGCACGGTGCTCGCGGCCCAGGCCGAGGGCGTCGAGATCACCACCGTCGAGGGGCTGGTAAAGGACGGCCACCTCCATCCGGTACAGGAAGGATTCTGGGAAGAACATGGGCTGCAATGCGGATTCTGCACGCCCGGGATGCTGATGCTCACGACCGATCTGCTGAGCCGCAATCCCGATCCGAGCGAGGCCGAGATTCGCCATGCGCTCGATGGCAATCTGTGCCGCTGCACCGGCTATCAACATATTATAAACGCGGTGCAGTACGCGGCGCGCAAGATGCGCGAGACGCGCAAATCGGCCTGAAACATTTTCGGTGCGTTCCGGTATGAATTCGTCCGTGATCGCGCACCGTTCGGTTCCCTGAAGAAGCGAGGAGAGATTCATGGCAGCAGGAATTGTCCCGAAGTTTGTCGGTTCGCGCGTCAAGCGCCGCGAGGATCCGCGGCTGATTTCCGGCAACGGGACCTATGTCGACGATATCAAACTGCCGGGGATGCTGGCCGCCGTGATGCTGCGCAGTCCCTACGGCCACGCAAAAATCAATTCGATTGATGTTGAAGCGGCGAAAAAGCTGCCCGGCGTAGTCGCGGTGCTCACCGGCGAAGACATTCGCGGCAAGTTGCCGACCCTGATCACGGCCGCTCCCGCCCAAAACGTGCCATACCATCCGGCGCTGGCGCAGGATCGCGTAAGGTTCGTGGGCGAAGCGGTGGCCGTGGCCGTCGCGATCGATCAATACACGGCGCAGGACGCGCTGGACCTGATCGAGGTCGACTACGATCCCCTGCCGGTCATTACCGATCCCGAAAAAGCGCTCGAAGCGGATGCACCGGTCATTCACGAGCAATTCGGCAATAACATCTCGACCCGCGCGGAAGTGAAGTCCGGTGAGATCGATCGCGCGATGCGCGAGGCGGACCGGATCATCAAGTTTCGGCTGGTCAATCAGCGGCTGGCGCCAGTGCCGATGGAACCCCGCGGTGCGGTGGCGCAATGGAACCCGGGTTCGGAATATCTGACGCTATGGTCCTCGACTCAGGGACCGCATCTGCTGCGCTCTTATCTGGCCGAGGTGTTGAAGCTGCCGGAGCATCGGATGCGCGTAATCGCGCCCGAGGTCGGCGGTGGCTTCGGCTGCAAGCTCAACGTCTATGCCGAAGAGGTGATGACCGCTTATCTGGCGATGCTCCTGAACAAGCCGGTTAAGTGGATCGAACGCCGGCGCGAGAACCTCGCCACCACCACGCATGGCCGCGATTTAATCACTTATATTGAAGCGCCGGTGAAGAACGATGGCACGATCCTCGGTCTCAAGGCGCGCTTCATCTGCGATATGGGCGCCTATTTACAACTTCTGACCCCGATGGTTCCGGGCTTCGCCGGCATGATGATGACCGGATGCTACAAAGTCCCGGCGATGGCCTTCGAGCAGTTGATGGTCTTCACCAACAAGATGGCGCCGGATGCATATCGCGGGGCGGGACGGCCCGAGGCCTGCTTTATCGCCGAACGAACAATGGACATGATCGCGCTCGAACTGAACCTCGATCCAGCCGAGATTCGCCGCAAGAATTTCATCCCCAAGGAAGCCTTCCCGGCGCAGATCGCCAGCGGTCTGATATACGACTCCGGCGACTACGAACCGGCGCTCGACCTCGCGCTTAAACACATCGACTATCCGAAGGTTCGCGCCGAGCAAGCCGAAGGTCGCAAGCACGGACGCTACATCGGTATCGGAATCTGCTCGTATGTCGAAATTTGCGGAATCGGCCCCTCGCCCATGTTGCCGCCGAGCATGAAAGGCGGCGGATGGGAAAGCGCGACGATCCGCATGGAACCCGACTCCAAGGTGACCGTGCTGACCGGCGTCTCGCCCCACGGTCAGGGCCAGGAGACCAGTTTCGCCCAGTTGGTGGCCGATGAACTGGGAATCGGCATCGACGATGTGACGGTGGTGCATGGCGACACCGCGATCGTGCAATACGGCACTGGCACTTTCGGCAGCCGCGGCACTTCGGTCGGCGGCGCGGCGCTGATGATGGCGGTTCAGAAGCTACAGGCAAAAATGAAGAAAATCGCCTCCACCATGATGGAGGTGCCGCCCGATCAGCTTACGTTTAACAACGGCACCATCGCGATGGCGAGCGATCTGACGAAATCCATTCCGCTGCAACGGGTGGTGGACGCCTCCTATGGCCACAAGCACCCTATTCCGGGAATTGAACCCGGACTCAACGAGGCCGGCTTTTACGAGCCAACGGCATGCACCTTTCCCTTCGGCACCCACGCCTGCGTGGTCGAGGTCGATGCGGACACCGGCGTCGTCAAATTTTTACGCTACGTCGCGGTTGATGACTGCGGACGGATCATCAATCCCTTGCTGGTCGAAGGTCAGGTCCATGGCGGTATCGCCCAGGGTATCGCGCAGGCGCTCTACGAAGAGGTGATTTACGACGAGAACGGCCAGTTGCTGACCGCCACCCTGATGGACTACGCGGTGCCGAAGGCCGAGATGCTGCCGCATTATGAACTCGACAGCACGGTGACGCCCTCGCCGATCAATCCGCTCGGGGTCAAGGGCGTCGGCGAGGCGGGCACGATCGGGTCCACCCCCTGCGTCGTCAGCGGCGTGCTCGATGCGCTGAAGCCGTTTGGCATCAAGAATCTCGACATGCCGTTGAAACCCGAAAAGATCTGGCGCGCCATCCAGGCGGCCAGGAAGGCTTAGACTCATGTTTCCAGCATCGTTTCAATATCATCGCGCGGCCTCGGTCAAAGATGCGCTGGGCATGCTCCAGCAGTTTGGCGACGACGCGAAGCTGCTCTCGGGTGGTCACAGTCTGCTACCGATGATGAAGCTGCGGTTGGCGCAACCAACCCACCTGGTCGATATTGCCGGCGTCGCCGAACTGTCAGGGGTTCGCGAGGAAGGCGGCAAGATCGTGATCGGCGGCGCTACCATCCACGATAACGTGGCGAGCAATCAGATCGTTCGCAACAAGCTGGGCCTGCTGGCCGAAGTGGCATCCGCCATCGGCGACATCCAGGTTCGCAACCGCGGCACGATCGGCGGCAGCCTGGCGCACTCGGATCCGGCGGCGGATTATCCGGCCGGGGTGTTGGCGCTGGAAGGCGAAATCAAACTGGAGAGCAGTTCCGGATCGCGGGTGGTCAAGGCCCAGGATTTCTTCGTCGATCTGCTGACCACCGCGATCAAACCCGGCGAAATTCTGACCGGCGTCAGCTTCACGCCGCATCCGGCGCGCACCGGTTTCGCCTACCTGAAGCATCGGCAGCCGGCTTCGGGCTTCGCGATCGTTGGTATCGCCGCGATGGTGACGCTCGACGCCAAGGGTAACTGCGAACGGGTTCGCGTCGGCGTTACCGGTCTCGGCGCCAAGGCCTTTCGCCCGGCGGCGGTCGAGTCGGCGCTGGCCGGCAAGAAGCCCGATACCGGTGCGATCGGCACCGCCGCCGCGCATGCGGCCGATGGTATCGACCCGCTCTCCGACATCCATGCGTCGGCTGACTTTCGCTCTGAATTGGCGCGCGTTTATACCCGGCGTGCAATTCAGCAGGCGATCGCGCGCATCAAGACCTGAGGAGAGTTGTTTAATCCACGATGAAATTACAAGGAGAGCAGATACTCCCCGGCAACCGCGATCGCGTCTGGGCGCTGTTTAACGACCCTGAACGATTGTCGAGGCTGGTGCCCGGACTCGAAAAGCTGGAGATACTTGGACCGAATGAATTCGGCGGAACGATGAACGTCGGCATCGCCGCGGTCAAGGGGGTGTACACCGGCAAGCTGAAACTTGAAGATATCAAGGCGCCCGAACACTACAAGATGGTGGTGGATGGCAAGGGCAAACAGGGCTTCATGCGTGGATCGGGCACGCTCGATCTGGTCGCGAAGGGCAGTACCGAAACGATCGTCAAATATGCGGGCGATGTACAACTCGGCGGACCGATAGTCCAGGTCGGCCAGCGGGTGATCGATAGCGCGGCCAAAATGCTGATGGGCCAGTTCTTCGCCGCGGCGGGGGCGGAACTCAAGGCCGAAGCGGCCGGGACGGTGGCGCGCCAGGGCGTCACGATCAATTTTTTCCGCTGGATAATGAATCTGATACGGGGCCTGTTCAGGCGCAGCTGATAATACGTCCGATCGATAAGTTTAGAAGATCGTCGATAGATTCTTCGCTCCGGTAGTTTCCGCTAGGAATTTGGGATTTTTGGGGGCATTGTATCGCATGATTTTGCTTCGCCGGAGCGAAGCCGGTTCAGATCGCCATCAAACCACCGGCTTGGTCGCTTTGCCGGCTGGCGAGTGGTTGATCGCAATATTGTTTCTGCTGCTGGCCGGGCTATGTTACCCCTCCTCCTGGTTATATGCGGCCGCTCCGGTGGCAAAGCGCGCCAAGTTGCCCACTGAAGAGGAATTTATCTCAAGGCAAATTCGCGGTGCGCGGCCGGCCGGCAATGAAAAGACGATTCCAACCAGCATCACTGGCCGCAAATTAATTTATCATCGTAAAACTGACTCCTACACCGTGTATGGCAACGCCAAACTGGTGCATGGAACCACGACCCTGAGCGCCGACAAAATCGAGTTGCGTCATCAGACTGAGGGCATTGCCGAAGGCCATGTGCTGATGGTCGATCCTGTCGGAACGGTCAAAGCAGAAAAAGTCCGTTTCAATCTGAAGGATGAGACGGCGGTGATGGACAATGGCGAGGTGAGCGCGCTCACCAACTACCATTTGACGGCCAAGGTACTTAAAAAACTTTCGAACCAGCAGTACGAAGGAACCGACGCAACCATCACCACCTGTAGGTGCAGCACCGGAGTGCCGGACTGGGGCCTGTCAGCCCAGCACATGACGCTTCATTACAACGGCGAAGCCAAAGCGCAAGGCGCCTACTTCGACGTTCTGGGCCATCCGCTGGTGCCGATTCCCTTTGCGCAGTTTGATACTAACAGTGAACCCCATAGTGGCCTTTTAAGCCCACGATATGGAATTTCGAGCCTTAACGGCTTCGAATTCGAACAGCCGTATTTTATCGATCTCAGCAAAAGCCAGGACTTGACCGCTCAAATGGATATCGAAACGTCGGCCCGGATCGGCGGCCAGATGGAGTACCGGATCGTCAATAGCGATCAGAATTACTTGTCGTTCACCGGCGATTATTTCAACGAAAGCATCAGATCTCAGTCGAACCGGCTGGGCGATATAATCGATCCGCAGATCGCCGATCCGCATATTCCGATCCAGCGCTGGGGACTTGTCGGCGTGATGCAGCAATACCTGACGCCATCCGTGTTTCTTTATGGAAACGCCATGAGCGCAGGCGACAGCCTGTTTTTCAGGGAAATTGGTAACGCCGCGCTGTCCCCCGATTACGGCTGGAATAGCGGAGCCTGGCAAACTGCCAGAGACGCCATATCGAACTTCGGCGTGATGGACGAATTCAACGATAGCTATCTGCAGTTGGAATCGGTTTGGAACCAGGACCTGATTCAGCCCCAGCGGTTCGCGTTGCAAACCCTGCCACAGTTGCTATGGAGCGGCTATCAAAGTGTGGGCAACGGCCTGGCGTACCTCAACTACGACGCCTCCGCGGTTGATTATTGGCGGCAAGCGGGCTACGACGGCCAACGCCTCGATTTGAATCCAACTTTGACGGTGCCGTGGGCATGGAGCCGGTATCTCGACGGCTGGGCTTCGGTGGGAGTGAACGCTGCGGCGTACAACGTGTCGGGCAAAGCGGTTGATGTGATTCCGGTCGGCACGCATGGCCTTAAGTTCAACAATGGCCTTCTATTGGATGGCGCGATCCGCAACGGCCAAACGGGGCAGGTCACACCTGACGCAAATGTTGGAGTACGATCCGCGCTGGTTGGATCCTCCACACTGAATCGCTTAGGGATCGGTAAGGTAAGCACGCTGATCCAACCTTTCGTGCAGTACAGCTATGTTCCGATCATAAATCAAAGCCAGATGCCGCTGTTTGACAGTCTCGACCGGCTCGAACCACGCAGCCTGATCACCTACGGAACCAGTCTTCGATTGTTCGGCGAATCCCTTGGTGGGCTGGCGAATAATGCGATCGGAGAGCGCGCCAAGTCATTGTTGGGTCCGAGTTTTACCAACGCCTCCGGCAACACAGTCACCGAACTGCTCCGCATGAATATTGAGCAGGCTTACGACACCTCCAATGCGGTGGCTTCGGACGGGTCGCATCTATCCGATGTGGCCGCACAGGTATCGTTGTTTCCGACCAGTCTGGCTTCCGGTTCCGCCAATGTCGATTGGAGTCCACGTCCGCATCAGGGTTTGGATGCCACCACGTTTTCACTGGCCATCGAACCGCCGAATCAAAGCGCGCCCACCGTTTATACCGGCAAAGCGTTGCAAGGATCCTACCTTCAGTTCTCCTACAGTTACGCAGCGCCAAACGCAGTATTATTGAACCCTGGGCCGCAGAACGCCATCAGCGCGATCTCCATGCAGGGCTATGTTGGGATTTTGAATCGCCTGGGCGTTTACTTCGCTCCAATCTATGACGTGAGCACCGCCCGCTTGCTCGCAAGCGTAATTGGCACGCGGATCAAATCTAGCTGCGACTGCTGGATCGTGGATATCGCAATGAACCAGACATATTATCCAAAGGCCATCGGGTTCACCTTCCAGATAACTCTGGGCGGTCTTGGCTCGATCGGCGGATCGCCATTCGGTAACAATCCATTCCAGATGCTAGGGTTTCTGGCGCCGCGCGAACAGATGGTCACACCACGATGAGATTTCAACGGCGTCTCAATCTCACCGCCCGGCATCGCGCTATGGTTGCTTCGATGGCTGCGGGCCGCTGCGGCTTCGAGGCAGCGAACTCAGCGGCGGGGAATCAAACGATGAGGCGGGCCGGTAGCCTGTGTCGATCGATAATCGCAATAGCGCTGCTCGGATTGGCGATCGTCACAGCCGGTAGCTGTTCCCTGCATTTCGCCGACAATGGCGGCGCGCTGCCCAGTGGCGCCAAGACGATTTATGTCGCGCGCTTTACAAATCTGACGCGCGTGCCCGGGATCAACGATAAATTCATGCGGTATATGGTGAACGAAATCGATTCCCGCGGCCGCTTGACGGTGGTGGATGAACCGGCGCAGGCGGACCTCACATTAACGGGCCAGATCCTGTACGCCGGCCTGGCCCCAGGCGCGTTTAGCAGCATCTATGAGCCGCTGTCGTATTCGAACAATATTGTGGTCGCGGCGACGCTCAGTGATTCGCATACACACAAGGTTATTTGGAAAACGAGCGGCATCAGCGATAACGCAGGAGCGGCGGCGGTGGCGCAGGCGATCGTGCCGACAACCCCGCAGTTCCTGCAACAAAACCTCCGCGGATCGGATTTGCTGAGAATGACCGATCTCCAGGTGTCGGCAACCCAGAACGCACTCGCCAGCCGTCAAATGATGCAACAGACGGCGGCAGAAGTGTACGCGGATATGGCGTGGGGATTGTGAACTTCGCGAGTGAGATTCGCGAGGACTGACTCAGAACTGCAGTTGGTTTCGGCTAGGCGCCCGCGATCGTCATCTCCGAAATCTTGATGGTGGGTGCAACCGTCGATGATCGCCAGACCAGGTCGCTGCCGATCATCTCAATCGACATGAACATATCCTTGAGATTGCCCGCGATTGTGATTTCCTGCACCGGATAGGTCAGTTCGCCGTTCTCAATCCAGATCCCGCTTGCGCCGCGCGAGTAGTCGCCGGTTACGGTGTTGACACCGAACCCGATCAACTCGGTCACATACAATCCTTCTTTCACCGAGCCGATTATCTGTTCAGGCGTATAGGTCCCCGGCTCCAGAAAAAGATTGCTCGAACTGACGGTCGGCGATTCTCCCACCGATCGCGAGGCGTTGCCGGTCGGTGAAAGTTTGAGCTTGCGCGCGCAATAGCTATCGAGCAGATAGGTCTTGAGCACACCCGCCTCGACCACCGCCTTGCGCGTGGTTGGCAAACCTTCGCCATCGAATGGCTTGGAGGCCAAACCACTGCGGATGGTGCCGTCATCAACTATGGTGACGTTCGACGACGTGATCTGGCTGCCGAGCCGATCAACCAGGAACGAAGCGCCCCGGTAAAGCGACGGCCCCGAAGCCGCGCCGATCAACGCGCGAATCAAGCTGGCGGCGCGATCGGGCTCGAAAACCACCGGCGCACGCAACGTCTTCACCTTGCGCCCTCCGAGCCGGCGCACCGCGCGCTCGGCCGAGATCACGCCTACCGACTCCGGATGCTCCAGCCGATCGAAAAACCGGGACGTGGTGTACCAGTAGCCCTGCTGCATCGCCCCATCGCTTTCCGCGATCGGCGCAACGCCCAGGCTGTAGGAGGTAGAACCATACTGACCGGAAAAGCCCTGGCTGTTCGCGAACAGGATACCGTAGATGCCTGAATCGAAGCCGGCGCCTTCGGAATTCTTGATTCGCGGATCGAAGGCCATCGCGGCCTTTTCGGCCTTCCGCGCGATTTCCAACGCCTGCTCCGCCGCAATTATTCCATGCGCCGAATCAGTCAGCTCAAGTTCCGTCAGATGGCGAGGATGCAGGCTTGCATCCGGCAGACCGGAAAATGGATCGGGTGCGGTCAGCCGCGCCAGCCGGACGGTATCGTTCACGAACGGCTCAAGTTCGCCGCGCTCCAATTCTGCGGTCGAAGCGGTGGCTGACGCCTGACCCACGAACACGCGGATTCCCAGGCGGCTCTCGCGCGAACTCTTAAGTTTTTCGACCTCGCCCAGGCGCACGCCAGCTTCGAGCGATTCGCCGCTCACAAAAAGCACTTCGGCGGCGCTTGCGCCCGCGCTTTTCGCCCGATCGAGCACCCACTGGGCGAGCGCGGTATCAAAAATAGCCATGACTGCGATTCTTCCGGAAGTTCCTGGATACCGGTCAGGCGCTGGTCCCGCCCACGGTAATACCGTCTATCCTGATGGTCGGCAGTCCCACCCCGACCGGCACCGACTGGCCATCTTTGCCGCAGGTGCCGACCCCGGGATCGAGTTCGAGGTCGTTACCGACCATCGCCACCCGCGTGAGTACATCGGGCCCGTTGCCAATCAGCGTCGCACCCTTCACCGGGCGGGTCGCCCTGCCGTCCTCGATCAGATACGCTTCGGAGGCCGAGAACACGAACTTGCCGTTCGTGATATCGACCTGGCCACCGCCGAAACTGACTGCATACAGGCCTTTTCCGACCGTTTTGATGATTTCCTCGGGAGTCGATTCGCCCGGCAACATGAAGGTATTCGTCATGCGCGGCATCGGAGCATGGGCAAAGCTCTCGCGGCGTCCATTGCCGGTCGCCGGCATTTTCATGAGGCGGGCATTCATCCGATCCTGCAAGTAACCGCGCAGGATGCCTTTTTCGATCAGCACCGTGCGCGAGGTCGGCGTCCCCTCGTCATCGACGTTCAAACTGCCCCGGCGATTCGCGATCGTGCCGTCGTCCACCACCGTGCACAGCTCACTGGCGACGCTTTGGCCGATACGTCCGGCAAAGGCCGAGGTGCCCTTGCGATTGAAATCGCCTTCGAGCCCGTGGCCGATAGCCTCATGCAGCAAAATTCCCGGCCATCCGGGTCCCAGCACAACGACCATTTCACCAGCCGGCGCATCAATCGCATCCAGATTGATAATCGCCTGCCGCACGGCCTGCACCGCATACTCGCGCCAACGCTCGCCCTCGATAAAATGCCGATATTCGACACGGCCGCCGCCGCCGTACGATCCCACTTGGCGGTTCTTGCCGTCGTCGGCGATTACCGTCACGTTCAGCCGGCACAGCGGCTGGACATCGGCGGCAAGCTGTCCCTCGCTGTTCACGATCATCACGATCTTCTGTTCCGCGGCGAATGACGCCATCACATTTGTGATCCGCGAATCGGCTTCACGAGCGACACGATCGATTTCGCGCAACAGCCGCGCCCGTTCCTCAAGCGGAACTTCAAGCGGCGTGCTCTGAAGTTCATAGAGTGCGTGAGTCTTGACCGGCTGTCCGACCTGGACTGCGTTCGGACGATCGCCACGCTGATCGGCGATCGCGCGCGCCGCTTCAGCCGCCAACCGCATCCGATCAAACGTCACTTCATCCGAGTAGGCATAGCCGGTGCGATCCTCCGCACAGACCCGAACCCCGACGCCATGACTGATATTCTTGCTGGTATGCTTGACGATCGACTCATCAAGACTCACGCCCTCGGCATTGCGGTATTCGAAATATAAATCTACGTAATCCGCGCGGCGTTCGAGCGCGCTGCCGATTACACGTTCAAAGATTGAATCGCTGACACCGAAGCGGCTAGCGAAGAATTTTTCGGGATGAACCAGCTCGTTTGTCATATGAAAAAATGCGCGATACGCGCGTCATCGATCCTAGCATGCTGCGAGACGGCGCAGAAACCAGAAGCAGAAATGGCCCGCTTACCGGGCCATTGAGGGTTCCGCTTCGATTTACTCGAAAAAAGTTCAGACGCGCCAGGAATAGTCGCGTTCGATAGCGCCGATCATTATACGGAAAGAGGAAAAAATCTCGCGCTTGCCAATTTCCATCGCCCGCCGATGGTCGGGATCCGCGGTCCACGCCTGAAGCGACTCATCGTCTTTCCAATATGAAACCGTAAACCATCCGCCATCGCCCGCGGGGGACTCGAACGAGCTTTTGGAGATAAAGCCCTTCAGGTTACTGACCTTCTCCAGTAGCGGCACCAGCTCCGCGATATGCTGCTGCTCGCGCCCGGAGCGGACCTGATATTCGATGATACAGGCGATCATAACTCCCGCACGCCGAACCGCAGCGGCTACGCGCCCGCCGCCGCTCGCGCCGGCCGCGATTCCCGCTCCGTCCGCGCCATAGTCTTCTTACGCCGGGGCTTTTTGCCCTTTTCTTCCGCCTCATTGGCGGTGAACTCGATCACCGACAACGGCGCCGCATCGCCAATACGAACTCCAAACTTGATCACGCGCGTATAGCCGCCGGCGCGATCCTTGAACCGCGGCGCGATCTCGTCGAAAAGTTTCTTCACGGCGTCGCGTGATCGAATAAAATCGAACGCCCGGCGCCGGGCGCTCAGGTCGCCACGCTTACCGAGCGTGATCATCCGATCGGCAAAGCGGCGCAATTCCTTCGCCTTCGCATCGGTGGTCTTGAGCCTTCCGTGGCGGATCAGGCTCAGTACGAGGTTACGAAACAATGCCTTGCGATGAGCCGAGGTGCGGCTCAGTTTTCGGCCTTGGTTGAGGTGACGCATCGCTAATTCAGGCGGGTTGGCGAATTCAGGCGCTCAGGCCGATTCACGCCGCTCCTGCTCCTCCCACATCCGGTCGAGCTCGCTTCGCGCGGGCAATCCATCAAGCCGCATCCCCAACGAGAGTCCCATGTCCGTCAGCACTTCCTTGATCTCGTTGAGCGACTTGCGGCCGAAATTTTTGATTTTCAGCATGTCCTGCTCGTTGCGCTGCACCAACTCGCCGACATATTTGATATCCGCATTTTGCAAGCCGTTGAAGGCTCGCACCGAAACCGGCAGTTCGGCCACCGGCTTGAACAACGACTCGTTGAGCGCCGGACGGCTTTCGTCGCCGGGCTGCAACAGCGGCGCTTCGACGTCCTCTTCCATTCCGGCGAAGATCGACATCTGGTCCCGTCCCACTCTGGCCGCATAGGTGAGCGCATCGCGAGGCGAAATCGATCCGTCGGTCCAAATTTCCAGCGCCAGGCGATCGTAGTCGGTACGTTGGCCGACGCGAGCATTGGTCACCGTGAAATTAACTTTCCGAATCGGAGAAAAAATCGCATCAAGCCGAATCGTGCCAATCGGCTCTTCTTCCGCGCCGCGTTCCGCCGGCACATAACCGCGCCCGCGCCTGACCACCAACTCCATGTCCAACTCGGCACCCTTATCGAGGGTCGCGATATGCTGGTCAGGGGTAAGTATATCGAGATTCGGCCCGCCGCTTATATCGCGCGCAGTAACCACGCCCTCGCCCTTGGCCTGCAGGGACGCGGTCAGCTCGTCGCCCTCGTGAAGCTGTAGCCGGACTTCCTTCAGGTTCAGAACGATATCGGTGATATCTTCCTTGATTCCGGGCAAGGTCGAGAACTCATGGAGCACACCCTTGATCCGGACTGCGGTGATCGCAAACCCCGGCAATGAAGCCAGCAGGACACGGCGCAGCGTATTGCCAATTGTAATTCCGTACCCTCGCTCCAGAGGTTCGGCGAAGAAGCGCCCATAGGCCTGGGTAACCTCTTTTTCGTCGAACTCGACCGCCTTCGGTTTGATCAAATCACGCCAATCAGTCTGCATATTTATTTGTCGCTCTTAACGAATTTTTCAATCCAGCTTTGGTCCAACTCCCAGTCATATTACCTTGAATAATGCTCGACAATCAGCTTTTCACTGACTGGAACCGTTAGGTCGGCCCGCGTCGGCAGCGCCCTTAGCGAGCCGCGAAACTGGTCGCGCTCCAGGGCGATCCACGCAGGCAGTCCACGCCGTTGCGAAAGCTCAATCGCCTCGACAATCGGTTTTTTCTGGCGGCTCTTCTCCGTGATGCTGACCACCTCGTTAACCGCGACCAGATACGATGGAATGGTCACCGGCTTGCCGTCAATTTCAAGATGACCATGGCGGATCAACTGCCGGGCTTGCGCCAGCGAGCTCGCGAATCCCAACCGATACACGACATTATCGAGCCGCCGCTCCAGCAGAATCAGCAAATTTTCGCCGGTGATCCCTGGCGTCCGCTCGGCTTCCTTAAAATAGCCCGCGAACTGTTTCTCCAGCATTCTATAAATACGCTTGACCTTTTGCTTTTCACGCAAACGGATCGCGTATTCGGAAAACCGGGTGCGCGCCTGGCCATGTGCCCCGGGTGGATAGTTGCGCCGTTCTATTCCGCATTTGTCGGTATAGCAGCGCTCGCCCTTGAGAAACAGTTTGAGACCTTCCCGCCGGCACAACCGGCATACGGGACCTATATTCCTTGCCACTTTAGCTCTTGTCCTTCGCCGCTCAGACCCGGCGCCGTTTGGGCGGGCGGCATCCGTTGTGCGGAATCGGGGTTACGTCCCGGATTGAACTCACGTTGAGGCCTGCCGCCTGCAGCGCGCGCACCGCCGATTCGCGGCCGCCGCCGGGACCTTTCACGAACGCGATCACAGTGCGCATCCCGACTTCAGATACCTTGCGCGCCGCCGCTTCCGCCGCCATCTGGGCTGCGAACGGAGTGCCCTTGCGCGATCCTTTAAAGCCGACCGAGCCCGCGCTGGCCCATCCGACCACCATACCCTGCGGATCGGTGATACTGACAATCGTATTGTTGAAGGTCGCGTGAATATGCGCGATACCCTCCGGCACGCTCCGCCTTGTGCGCCGGCGGCGCGGGGCTGGTGCGGCCGCTCCGGCCGCAGCGCTACCGGTCGATTTGGCGCTCCGCGTACCCTTCGATTCTTTCGGTTCTTTGGTTTCGTTGCTCTCGTCAGCCATTATCTAATTCGCTCTTGCCCGCAATGGTTCTTCAACTGCCAGGTCAGCCCCTTGGAGGCGCTGCTTTCTTTCCAGCCACTAACTTTCGCGGCCCCTTGCGGGTGCGCGCGTTGGTATGCGTCCGCTGGCCGCGCGCCGGTAGACCACGGCGATGCCGGATGCCGCGATAGCATCCCAAATCCATAAGCCGTTTGATCGATTGCTGCAGCTCACGCCGCAGGTCACCTTCGACCTTAAAATCCTGATCGAGAACCTGGCGGATTCTGACCTGTTCATCAGCCGTCAAATCGTCGCTTTTGCGGCCCGGATCAACCTTGGCCGAATCCAGAATTTTGAGCGCAGAGGCGCGCCCGATCCCGTAAATATAGGTGAGCGCAATTTCCATCCGCTTGTTTCGCGGAAGTTCCACTCCAGCAACACGCGCCATCCAATTATCCTCTTGTTATCCTCTTGCCTGCACGAGGACTTTAATCAGCCCTGGCGTTGCTTGTGTCTCGGATTCGAGCACAGGATACGCACGACGCCTTCGCGGCGCACCACCTTGCAATTCTTGCAGATCCGTTTAACCGAGGCTCTGACCTTCATCTCTGTTCCATCCCGGTCGGTTCCCGACTTCGTCTTTAGCGCATCCGATACGTGATTCGGCCGCGACTCAAGTCATAAGGCGAAAGCTCGACCGTAACCTTATCGCCGGGCAGAATTTTAATGTAATGCATCCGCATTTTGCCCGAAATATGAGCGAGTACGCGATGCCCATTATCCAGCGACACGCGAAACATCGCGTTCGGCAGTGCCTCAAGCACTGTTCCCTGCACTTCAATCGCGTCGCTCTTCGACATTTATAGCTCGCTCAAAATCTCCGGTCCGTTCGCGGTAATTGCAATCGAATGCTCGAAATGGGCGGACAGCTTGCCATCGGCGGTAACTGCCGTCCAGCCATCGTCCAAAATTTCCAGATCCGCCGTGCCTTCATTCACCATCGGCTCAATCGCGAGCGCCATCCCCTCCTGCAAACGGGGATTGGGCATTCCAGGTTTAAAATAATTCGGCACCTGCGGATCTTCATGCAGGCGACGCCCGATTCCATGCCCAGCAAATTCCTCAACCACCGAAAAACCCGCTTCTTCGGCCACTTTTTGCACCGCCCGGGCGATATCGCCGACACGATTGCCAACCCGCGCCTGTGCAATCCCGGCATACAGCGCCTCACGCGTCACGCGCATCAGCCGATGCGCCCGTTCGGAAGCCTGTCCGACCGGCACCGTGCGCGCCGCATCGCCATAAAAGCCCTTGTAAACCACACCGAAATCCAACCCTACGATATCGCCATTGCGAAGCTTCCGGCCTGACGGTATACCGTGGACGATCTCATTGTTGATCGAGACGCAAAGGTTCTTCGGGTACACTACATCGCGCGGCTTGTACCCCTTGAACGCGGTACGGGCACCCTTTTCGATCGTCAATCTTTCAGCCAGCCGGTCGAGTTCGTCAGTCGTGATCCCCGGCCGCACCGCCATCGCCACCTCGTCGAGCACTTCGGCCACGATTCGGCTCGCCTTGCGCATCACGGCTATCTCTTCCGGGCTTTTGATCACGATCATTTTGCTTCAGCCAGTCCAGTAACGCGAGTCAATTGGTTTGCGCGCAAATTACGCACATCCGATTACGCACAAGTCTTCACGCCCGCGTTGATCGGCCCGATCGCGGCCAAAATCCGCGATTCCACTTCCTCCGGACGGCCAATTCCATCAATTCGCGAAAGAGCCCCCAGACTCTCATAGTATTCCAGCAGCGGACGCGTCTCGGCGGCGTAGACCTGCAGCCGCATGCGCACTGTGTCCTCCGCATCGTCGTCGCGCTGGTAAAGCTCGCCATTGCATTCGTTGCAATGGTTCAAGTTGCGCGGAGGATCGAAGACCATATGGTACATCGCGCCACAGTTACGGCACGTGCGCCTTCCGGAAATCCGCTTGATAACTTCCGCATCCGGAACCATCAATGCAATCACCCGATCGATAGCGCCACCGCTCCCGAGCATCTGGTTCAAGGCTTCAGCCTGCGCGCGGGTACGTGGAAACCCATCAAGTACAAAGCCCTGCTGCGCGTCGGTCTGCGCCAACCGCTCAGTTATCAGCTTCAACACGACTTCATCAGGCACCAGCGCTCCTCGATCCATGTAGCGCTTGGCATCGATTCCGGTCGGCGTCCGATCTCTCACTGCCGCGCGCAGCAGATCGCCGCTTGCAATCTGTTGAAGTCCCAGCTTGTCCTGGAACAATCGCGCCTGCGTGCCCTTCCCGGCCCCCGGGGGACCTAACAGCACCAATCGCACCTCTCAGGCCCCTCTCCGAGATTTTACTCTGCCACGCCGCATAAAACCTTCATAATTACGCGTCAATAGGTGAGTCTCGATTTGCGCAACCGTGTCCAGCGCAACCCCCACCACAATTAAGAGCGCCGTACCGCCGAAATAGAACGGCACGTTAAAGCGCTGGATCAGGAGGGTCGGTAGGATACACACCGCGCTGACATAGATCGCTCCGCCCAACGTGATCCGCGAAAGCACGCGATCTATGTACTCGGCCGTATAGCGCCCGGGCCTGATCCCAGGAATAAATCCGCCGTACTTTTTCAGGTTATCGGCGACATCGACCGGATTGAAAGTTACCGCCGTATAGAAGTAACAGAAGAAAATTATCAGCGCGATATAAACCAGATCGTAATACAGACCGCCAGGGGTCAAATAGGCGGCCGCAGCCTTCAAACCCGGCACAAAAGTCGCCACGGTGGCGGGAAACACCAGAATCGACGATGCAAAAATTGGCGGAATCACCCCCGAGGTGTTGATCTTAAGCGGTAGATGACTGCTCTGGCCGCCATAGACTCGCCTGCCTACCACTCGCCGGGCATACTGCACCGGCAGCCGCCGCTGCGCGGTTTCGACATAAACAATTCCGGCCGTAACCGCGAGCACGAGGGCGACGATCATGACCAGCACGAACACGCTCATTTCGCCTTCGCGCACGAACTGCGTAGTGGTGCCGACTGCACTCGGAAACCGCGCCACAATTCCCGCCATGATGATCAACGAGATTCCGTTGCCGATACCGCGCTCAGTGATCTGCTCGCCAATCCACATCAGGAACATCGTGCCGGCGGTCACCGTCGCCACCGTCATCAGACGAAAGCCGACCCCAGGATGATAAACCACCGAACCCCCGCCGTGAGCCTGAATGTGCTCCAGCGAGAAAGCAATCATGTAACCTTGAACAATCGCCAAAGCCACGGTCAGATAACGCGTGTACTGGGTGATCTTACGCCGTCCGGCCTCGCCCTCTTTATAAAGCTCGTCGAGATAAGGTGACGCCACTTTGAGCAGATCGAGGATGATCGCGACTGAAATGTACGGCATGATGCCGAGGGCGAAAACCGAAAACCGCGACAGCGCCCCGCCTGAAAACAGATTCACCCAGCCGAACAAAGTACTCGAAGCAGCATCGAAAAAGGCCGACAGCGCCTGCCCGTCGATACCCGGAGTCGGGACGGCAACCCCGAGCCGGTAAATAACCAGCATACCGGCTGTGAACAACAGTCGGCGGCGCAATTCCGGGATGCGCGATGCATTTGAAAAACCTTCGAGCATGCAGTCCTACGCGCCTTCGATCAGCTCCGCTACTCCGCCCGCCTGAGTAATTTTCTCGCGCGCCGTCGCGGAAAAAGCATGCGCCCGTACCGTCAACTTCACTTTCAACTCGCCGCCACCCAAAACCTTGATAAGCTTGCCCGGGCGAATCACGCCGCTCTGCGCCAGCGTGTCGGGATTGACCTGATCGCCATCCGCGAAGTTTACCAGGCGGGACAGGTTCACCTCGGCAAACCGTTCGCGTAATGCCAAGTTGCGCAGCAACCGGCGAAATCCACGCTTCGGCACCCGCCGTTGCAGCGGCATCTGGCCGCCCTCGTAACCCGGCGGCGTATTTCCGCCCGATCGCGAGCCACGTCCCTTATGCCCCCGCCCAGCGGTCTTGCCCGTCCCGGAACCGATACCGCGCCCAACGCGGCGCGGGCGCTTGGTCGAACCGGGGGACGGTTTCAATTCGCGAAGATCCATCTATTCAGCCTTCCTATGTAGTCTTCACGTCAACCAGATGGGACACGCGGCGCAGCATTCCATCGATCGCTTCACTACGCTCGATCTGGCGCTCACTGCCGATTTTCCCCAGCCCGAGACCCTTAATCGTCTGCCTGACCCGGGCCTTGGTCCCGATCGGGCTGTGTACCAGTTTAACTTTAATTATATCGGCCATCGATCTGCTTATGCTTCCTGCTTGTGCTTGCGCCGCCAACTAAGCCGCGGCAATTTCCGCCGCCGGCCGATGACGCAGTTTCGCGATGTCGTCCGGACTCATCAATGCGGATAACGCCTCAAGCGTAGCCTTCACCAGGTTGTGCGGATTCGACGATCCCAGGCGCTTGGTCAGAATGTTCCTGATGCCGGCCAATTCCACCACTGCGCGCACGCCGCCGGCGGCGATAACGCCGGTGCCTTCCGAGGCCGGCCTGAGAATCACTTTTCCGGCGCCGAAGTGACCGATCACCGCATGAGGAATGGTCCCTTCGCGCCGGGGAATCCTAATCAGGCTCTTCTTCGCCCGCTCAACTCCTTTGCGAATAGCTTCGGGAACCTCATTAGCCTTGCCCAACCCGAAGCCCACCAATCCGTTCTGATCGCCAACCACCACCAGCGCGCTGAAGCTGAAGCGGCGGCCGCCCTTGACCACTTTGGCGACCCGGTTGATATGCACAACCTTTTCTTTTATTTCGAGCCCTTGCGGGTCAATTCGCTGCGCCATCTTTACACCCACGCCCTGTGTCAGAACTGCAGTCCGCCCTCGCGGGCGGCGTCGGCCAGGGCCTTGATCCTGCCGTGGTAGAGAAAGCCATTGCGATCGAATACAACCTTCGCAATCCCTTTCTCCTTGCACCGGTCCGCGATCATCCGGCCGACCAGTTTTGCGGTCTCGACCCCACGCTTGGCCTTGGCTGCTTCTCGCAGCTCTCCAGTAGTACTGCCGGCCGAAACCAGGGTCTTGCCGGATTCGTCTGAAATCACCTGCACGTATATATGATGCAGCGACCTATAGACGGATAAGCGCGGCCGGTCGTCGCTGCCGCGAACCTGACGCCGCACCCGGCGCCGCCGCAAATTCCGTTTTTCCGAACGCTCCAATGCCATTGGCTATCCCGTCAGCTTGAGCTTGCGCCAGCCGCCGCTTTACCGGCCTTGCGCTTAATAGTTTCGTTTGCGTACTTGATTCCCTTGCCCTTGTACGGCTCGGGAGGCCTCAGTTCCCGGATCTGAGCAGCCACCGTACCCACCAACTGCCGGTCAGCGCTTTCCAAGGTGACCAGCACCTGGCGCTCAACTCGCGCGGTGACTCCAGCCGGCAACTGATAAACGATCGGATGCGAGTAGCCGAGGCTGAAATTAATCTGATTTCCCTTCAACTCGGCCCGGTAGCCAACCCCATTGATCTCAAGCGCCCTGGAAAAGCCCTTGCTCACGCCATAAACCATATTGGCCGCCAGCTTGCGCGTAAGCCCATGAACTGCCCGCTGCGCCTCGGTATCTCCCGGCCGCTTGATGATCAGCGTGGAATCCTGAACTTCTGGGGTAAAGCCCTCGGGAATCCGCATCTCGAGCTTACCCTTGGGTCCTTCGACCCTGAGCATCCCATCGGTTATCGCCGTCTTTACGCCCTTTTCGAGCGGGATCGGCATTTTTCCTATCCGCGACATCCTGCTTCCCGCCTCCAGGCCGTTACCACACTCTCAGTAAGATTTCGCCGCCCACCTTCTTATGGCGTGCGTCATGATCGGTCATTACGCCGAGCGGGGTCGAGACCACATGCATCCCCATGCCACCCGCCGCTCGCGGCATCTTGCTCGCCCCCGAATAGACCCGCAAACTCGGCTTGCTGACCCGCTGCAGGCCCCTGATTACCGGCTCGCGCTTCTCGCGATTTTGGGCGTAACTTATCCGTAGCTTCAGTTTGCGCTTGTAACCTTCGCCTTCGCTGTCCACCGCCTGAAGAAAACCTTCGGCGGCCAGCACCCGCGCGATCGCCTCGCGCAAGTGCGAATGCGATAGCTCAACTTCGTTGTAGCGCGCATGGATCGCGTTGCGAATCCGTGTGAGCATCTCTGCGATCGGGTCAGTCTGCGACATCTTTTCCCTGATTAGCCTGGGTTATCTAACGGCCCATCTGAACTATCGATGGACTCGAGGTCTCATCGTCAATCTACCAACTGGCTTTCACGACACCGGGCAACTCGCCGCGCAGCGCCAGCTGCCGCAAGCACAGCCGACATAACTTGAAACGCCGGTAAAACGCTCTTGCGCGCCCGCATCGGGGGCATCGGTTATGCTGCCGCACCGCAAATTTCGGCTTGCGTAGCGCCTTGATCATCAGCGAAGTTTTCGCCATCGAACTTATCTTTCCTATGGTCTCGCGCTTTTGGTCCAGCGCCCTTATCAGCCTGCTGCCTGAAGCTGCGCCTCGGGTTGTGCGCCCCTAAATGGCATGCCAAGCGCCCGCAGCAGCGTCATCCCTTCGAAGTCGCTGCGCGCAGTGGTGATAATGGAAATCGTCATCCCCTTTACGCTCTCAACCTTGTCGAGGTTAACTTCAGGGAAAATCGTATGCTCCCGCAGCCCCAACGAGTAATTACCCCGCCCGTCGAAGGACTTGTCCGAAATTCCGCGAAAATCACGCACGCGCGGCAGGGCGATATTCACCAGCCGATCGTAAAATTCCCACATCCGCTCGCGCCGCAACGTGACCATCACGCCGATCGGCATCCCTTCGCGCAACTTGAAATTTGAAATCGCCTTACGAGCCTTAGTAATTACCGGTTTCTGTCCCGTAACCGCACGTAATTCTTCCACCGCCGCGTCAAGCACCTTCGCGTTATCACGAGCCTCGGCCAGCGCCATATTGATGACGATCTTCGCCAGCCGCGGTACCCGCAGGCGGTTCTCAATTTTAAGCTCGCGCATAAGGGTGGGAACGATCTCCTGTTCGTAGCGCTCCCTGATCCGCGCCGGCACTTTCGGCTCGGGTTCTCGCGATGACTCCTCGGCTGCCGCCGGCTGCGCGGCTTCCGCCGCTTCGTTCTTCGGACGCCGCTTACGGCCTTCGCCGCCAGCCTGCTCCGGCCGCGGCTTCTTTCCGGTCTCTTTTTTTCCGGTCTCGTCGGCCATCATTCGTTACCGTTCATCCGTTACCATTCAGCTCTTTGCGAGCCACTAATTTCATCAATGCGTGCGATTTCGATCCGCCCGTCACAAATTACTCGTTACCAAGCTGTTCGCCGCAGCGGCGGCAGATCCGAATGCGCTCGCCATCCGCGCCCATCTTGGCCCCGATTCTCACCGGCGCGTTGCATCGCTCGCAAAATATCATCACGTTGGAAACCTGGATCGGCGCTTCCTTTTCCACGATACCGCCGGGACTTTGCGGTCCACTCGGTTTGGAATGACGCTTGACCACGTTTAGCCGCTCAACAATCAGGCGGCCCTCGTCCGCCATCACGCGCATCACCTTCCCGGTCTTGCCGCGCTCGCGCCCCGTGATCACCATCACCAGATCGTTTTTCTTGATCCGCGATTTTACCCGCCGATGCGGTTTCGCATGCGCCGCCATCACAGCACCTCCGGCGCGAGCGAAATGATTTTGAGGAACCGGCGGGCCCGCAGTTCGCGCGCCACCGGCCCGAAAATACGAGTGCCGACCGGCTCATGCTGATTATCGATCAGCACCGCCGAGTTTTCATCAAACCTGATATAGCTGCCGTCCGCACGGCTGATTTCCTTGCTCGTACGCACGATTACGGCTCGGCTCACGTCGCCTTTTTTCACTTTGCCATTGGGCGCCGCTTCCCGGACTGAAACCACGATTATATCGCCTACGCTGGCATATCGCCGACGCGATCCACCCAGCACCTTGATACATTGCACCTTGCGGGCACCGGAATTATCGGCCACCTCAAGGATTGTTCTCGTCTGAACCACCGCAACCCGCTCCTGTTCAGCCAGTCGCCCGGCGAAGCACTTTGCTCACTCGCCAGCGCTTGTTCTTCGAGAGCGGGCGCGACTCTACAATAACCACCCGGTCCCCTTCATGGCATTCTCCGCGCTCGTCATGCGCCATAAACCGGCGGCGTTGACGCATCCGCTTGCCGTACAGCGGATGCTGTACCAGTCGATCCACCTGGACCACTACGGTTTTGGTCATGCGCGCGGCCACCACCACGCCTTCGCGCTGTTTAGTCCGTTCCCGCATCTTATTCCCTGGCCGCCTTCGGCGTCGGCGCGCCTTTACCGCATAACAGCATCATTATCCAAGCCAGTTCCCGGCGCGCCTTGCGGTAGCTCGACGGATTATCCAGCTGATTAGTGCGCATCTTGAGCCGCAGGCGGAAAATCTCCTCACGCGTCTCGCGCTCCTTAATTCGCAGATCGTCCCGGCTCATCTGCCGAATTTCATCAAGCTCCAACTTCGGCCCCCTCGCGCTCGACAAACATGGTCTTCACCGGCAGCTTATGCGCCGCCAGCCGCATCGCTTCCTGCGCGGTCGCCCGGTCCACCCCTTCCATCTCGAATAGAATCCGGCCCGGCCGCACCACCGCGACCCAGCCCTCGGGCGCGCCTTTACCCTTACCCATGCGGGTCTCGGCCGGTTTTTTGGTAAACGGCTTATCCGGAAAAACCCGAATCCAAACTCGGCCGCCGCGTTTGATATGGCGGGTCAGCGCGATTCTGGCCGCCTCCAGCGCGCGGGTATCGACGCGGGCGGTTTCGACGCTCTTAAGACCGAAGTCGCCGAACGCCATCTCGACTCCGCGCGACTCGGCGCCGCGGACCCGCCCCTTCATAATCTTGCGGTATTTAACTTTTTTGGGAGACAGCATGTTGTTGCTACCGTAAACCTATCCGTCAGGTCTGCTGCGCCGCGGCGCCCGCGCGTTTGCGCGCCTCTTCCTGGCGCGTCAGAATTTCACCGCGGAAAATCCATACTTTGACGCCGATTACACCGTAAGTGGTGCGCGCTTCGGCAAAGCCATAGGCAACATCGGCGCGCAGGGTCTGCAGCGGTACGCGACCCTCGCGATAGCGTTCGCTACGCGCGATTTCCGATCCGCCCAAGCGCCCGGCGACATGAACCTTTACTCCCTGGGCCCCCATCCGCATCGCCCGCAGCACCGCCTCTTTCATCGCGCGCCGGAACGCCACCCGCCGCTCGAGTTGCAGGGCGATATTCTCGGCCACCAACTGCGGATCGAGATCGGGCCGCCGGACTTCATGAATATTGATAAACGCGTCGCGCGCCTTCATCAATTTTTGAATATCCTTCTTGAGCCGGTCGATTTCGGCGCCCTTTTTTCCAATCACGATTCCGGGCCGCGCAGTATGAATATTGATCTTGGCCTTGTTGGCCATCCGCTCGATCTCGATGCGCGAGATACCAGCGTGATAAAGCCGCTTCTTGATAAACGCACGCAGCTTCAGATCTTCATGCAGCAGTTCGGTGTAATTATGATCGGCATACCACCTGGAATCCCAGCTTTCGATGATCCCGAGGCGCAACCCGCGCGGATGAGTTTTCTGTCCCATTGATTCCTTGCGCCGCCCCTCTCTTTACGATCCCAACTCGTCCACGATCACGGTCACATGGCTGGTGCGCTTGAGGATCGGTGTCGCATGCATATGCGCGCGCGGCATCGATCTCTTTGCGGTCGGGCCGGTATCGGCCGTCGCCCGCTTCACGTACAGCCGGTCCTCGTCGACGTTTTGTTGATCCCGGGCGTTCGCCACCGCCGCCATCAAAGTTTTGCTTAAAATGCGCGCCGCCTTTTTGGGCGTAAATTCCAAAATCGAAAGCGCCAAATCGACCCGCTTGCCGGCCACCAGTTCGCATACCAGCCTGAGTTTCTGTGGCGATATCCGTACATGACGGGTTCGTGCCGTGGCTTCCATCGCTTAGGCTCCGCCTCCGGGTCTCGCACCCGCGGCAGCCGATCCCGATCCACCCCGAACGTCGCTCTTGCGATCCCCGGAATGACCATGAAAGGTCCGCGTAGGCGAAAATTCGCCCAGTTTATGCCCAACCATGTTCTCGGTGCAGTAGACCGGAATGAATTTGTTGCCGTTATGCACCGCGAAGGTAAGCCCAATCATGTCGGGCGTGATCATCGAGCGGCGCGACCACGTCCGAATAATCCGCTTATCGCCGGAATTATTCGCCGCCGCCACCTTACTTTGCAGATGCCCGTCGACGAACGGACCTTTTTTCAGCGACCTCATGCTTTCAAACCGTCCTGACCTATTCCCCTTGCAGCCGCTTACTTGCCTCGCGGACGCCGCGAAACAATAAACCGATCCGAAATCTTTTTACCGCGGGTCTTGTGCCCCTTGGTCGGCATCCCCCATGGCGATTGCGGATGGTTACCCTTGGATCGTCCTTCGCCACCACCATGTGGATGGTCAACCGGATTCATCGCGACTCCGCGCACATGCGGCCGCTTACCCAGATAACGGCTGCGGCCAGCCTTTCCGATCGAAATGTTTTCGTGCTCGGCGTTGCCCACCTGACCCACGGTGGCGCAGCATTCAGCCGACACCATCCGCTGCTCGCCCGAAGGCAACTTGAGCAGCGCGAATTTCCCTTCCTTGGCCATCAACTGCGCCTGCGCACCGGCTCCGCGGGCCAGTTGCGCGCCGCCGCCCGGTTTCATTTCGATCGCATGCACAATCGTTCCCACCGGAATAAAGCGCAATTTCAACGCATTGCCCGGCTTGATGTCGGCCCGCTCACCCGATTCAACCTTGTCGCCGACCTTTAAACCGACCGGCGCCAGGATGTAGCTCTTGCGCCCATCGGCATAGTGCAACAGTGCGATATTGGCAGAACGATTCGGATCGTATTCGAGCGCCGCCACCGTCGCCGGCACCCCATCATGGTCGCGCCGGAATTCGATCAACCGAAGCATCCGCTTATGGCCGCCGCCCCGGTGACGCATCGTCATGCGCCCGTTGTTGTTACGTCCACCGGACCGTTTGATCGGCTTCAGCAGCGCCTTTTCAGGCGCTTTAGGCGTCAAGTCCGAAAAATCAGCCACCTGCTGAAAGCGCTGCCCCGGAGTGCGCGGATTGAGCTGTATTACTGCCATCGAAAATTAATTCCGTTCCACGTCCTGACCCGATCGAACGCTCTTAGCCAGCGTCGATACAGGTTTGCGGAAAACTAGACCCCTTCGAAAAACTCGATGCGATCGCCTTCTTTAAGCGTGACGTAAGCCTTCTTCCAGTCGGGTTTACGACCTACAATCCGCCCCCGCCGACGTTCTTTACCGAGAAAATTGGAGGTCCGAACCTTAAGTACGGTAACCTTGAATAATTCCTCGACCGTCTGCCGAATCGCGCCCTTGCTGGCATCGGGACGCACGCGGAACGCCACCTGGTTAGACTTTTGCGCGATGACCGTGCCTTTCTCGGTCACCAGCGGCGAAATAATCAGTGTCTCATCCATTAACGTAATCCGGCCCGATTTTCACTAGCTGATAAGTCCGCCGCGCTAAGCGCGATCGACAAACCGCGCCTCGATCGCGCGGGCCGACTTGTCGCTCATCAAAAGCTCGTCGTAATTCAAAATATCGTAAACATTAAGACCCGCAATCGGCAGCACCTTATACGCCGCCAGATTACGCGCCGCTCTGTAAAAGCTCTCTTCACCTTCGCTCACAACCACCAGCGCATGGCGCAAGCCGAGCCCTTCGAGCATCGTTTTTGCCAATTTGGTTCTTGGTTGATCGAGCGCCAGCGAATTGACCACCGTCAGCTTGCCATTCTTCGCTCGTTCCGAAATCGCCATGCAGAGCGCTTTGCGCCAGGCTTTTTTCGGCATCGAATACGAATAATCGCGCGGCTGCGGTCCGAAAGTGGTTCCACCATGACGCCATATCGGCGATCTGGTCGATCCGGCGCGCGCCCGTCCGGTACCCTTCTGGCGCCACGGTTTGCGCCCGCCACCCGCGATAAACCCGCGAGTCTTGGTCGCGGCCGTACCGGAGCGCCGATTGGCCAGTTGCATCCTGACCGCCTCATGAAAAAGACTAGGGTTACCCTCGCAGGCGAACACCCGCGGCGACATTTCCAGCTCGCCAACCTGTTCGTGGGCGGCCGAGAACAAGGGCAGCTTTACCTGTTCCGATCTGTTCTGCGCCTCAGCCATTGGTTTCCTGTCCAATCCGCCGCGCGATCTTGGCCGCATGCTTTACCGTTAGAATGCCTCCGTCGGCGCCCGGCACCGAGCCCCCCACCACAATCGCATTATCCTCCGCGAGGATCTCGATCACCGGCAGATTCAACACTGTCACTTTCTCGTTACCCATCTGCCCCGCCATCCGCAATCCTTTGCGCACCCGGCCAGGGTATGAACGATTACCGATCGCGCCGCCATGCCGAAAATATTCGTGAGTGCCGTGCGATCCCGGAAAGCCGGCAAAGTGATGCCGCTTGATAACCCCGGCGAAGCCACGCCCCTTTGACATCGCGGAGACATCCACCAGGTCGCCGAGCTTAAAAACCTCGCCCGCCGCGATCGTCTGACCGAGCTTAAGTTCGCCCTCGCCCCGCGCTTTGAACTCACGTGTCTTTACGCCAGGCGCCACCTCGCCTTTGGCGAAATGGCCGCGCTCGGCCGCCGTGGTGCGCTGGGGTTTGCGGCGGCCCCAGGTAACCTGCACCGCGTCGTAACCGTCATTCGAACCGTTTTTAATCTGGCTGACCATACAGGGGCCCAATTGGATCACGGTGACGGCGCGAATTCGCCCCGCTGGATCGCCGACCTGCGTCATGCCAAGTTTTTTACCAATCAGTCCCGTCAGCACAACACTCACCCAAGTTTGATATCAACCAAGTTTAATTTCGACATCGACGCCAGCTGCCAAATCGAGCTTGCCCAGCGCATCGATAGTCTGCTGCGTCGGCTCGATCACGTCGAGCAATCGCTTATGTGTACGAATCTCAAAATGCTCCCGCGACTTTTTATCGACATGCGGCGAGCGATTGACGGTGAAGCGCTCAATTCTCGTCGGCAGCGGGATCGGTCCGGCCACGCGGCCGCCGGTACGCCGTATGGTATCGACGATCTCGCGCACCGACTGATCGAGCAGCCGATAGTCGTACGCCCTAAGCCGTATGCGTATTTTTTCGTTCATCCGATCAGAGGCGTCTCCAAACTTGCCCAGGCTCGCACCGCTCTATCACTTCTTTGCTTCGTCCAGCACTTTGGAAACCACCCCGGCGCCCACCGTGCGGCCACCCTCGCGAATCGCGAAGCGCAGTCCCTGCTCCATCGCCACCGGCGTAATCAGTTCGCCAACCACGCTCACGTTATCGCCCGGCATCACCATCTCAGTCCCTTCCGGCAGCGTCACCACCCCGGTGACGTCGGTAGTGCGGAAGTAGAACTGCGGCCGATAGCCATTGAAGAACGGTGTATGACGGCCGCCCTCTTCCTTGGTCAGAACGTAGGTCTGAGCCTCGAATCGGGTATGCGGCGTAATCGAGCCCGGCTGCGCCAGCACCTGGCCGCGCTCGACGTCCTCACGCTTGAGCCCGCGCAGCAACGCCCCGATATTGTCGCCCGCCTGACCCTCATCGAGAATCTTGCGGAACATCTCGACCCCGGTCACCACCGTCTTGCTGGTGTCGCGGAAGCCCACGATTTCGATTTCTTCGCCGACTTTGACCCGGCCACGTTCTACACGACCGGTAACCACGGTCCCGCGTCCTGAAATCGAAAACACATCTTCGATCGGCATCAGGAACGGCTTGTCGGTTTCGCGTTCGGGCTGCTTGATATAGGCGTCGACCGCCTCCATCAGATCCAATATCGGCTTGCAGTTGACGCAATCATCCTTGCTGCACCCGCATTCCAGCGCCTTGAGCGCGCTGCCGCGGATTACCGGAATATCGTCGCCCGGAAATTCGTATTTCGTCAGCAGGTCGCGCACTTCCAGATCGACCAGATCCAGCAATTCCGGATCGTCGACCATATCGACCTTGTTCATGAACACCACGATGTACGGCACGCCGACCTGACGGGCGAGTAGAATATGCTCGCGCGT